>Ga0129307_1000027_pt1 | contig 242554 bp, 196 predicted proteins | sample P1105metagenome_FD_94437 | JGI IMG/M metagenome (GOLD analysis project Ga0129307, IMG submission 94437) | Capybara group fecal microbial communities from Wisconsin, USA - P1105 metagenome | ecosystem: Host-associated > Mammals > Digestive system > Large intestine > Fecal | place: USA...
AGCAAGCTTCCAACTTACCGCTCGACTTGCATGCTTAAGACGCGCCGCCAGCGTTCGTTCTGAGCCAGGATCAAACTCTCCATGATTATTTCAATAGCCCGAAGGCTAATGATTTCACATAAACAGTTCAATTCTAACTATATAATATTAGTTGAAATTGATTTTGGTCCAGTTATTAAAAACTGAAAAAATGTAGTCAATTTTGTTACAGAACGAAACTAGCGATTTCTCGCTTATTTCGTTTAGAACCTTATTCGTTCTATTCTTTCCTTCCCTGTTATGTCAAAAAACTGTTGTTACCTTGCAACCTTGTGTTGCGACGGTGAAAATGAATATATATCTAAAATAAAAAAGTGTCAACTAAATTTTATAAAAATTTTGATTTTTTTTATATTTTTTTTAATTTTTTTTTGCATAACAAAAAGATGAAATACAGTTTCAACTTCATTTCATGTACGAATTTTGACATTTGATGTTTTCTTTTTTTATTTCCCTTTTCTTTGCATTATAGTGTGGTAAAATTACTGACAGAGAAAAAACTATTTGATTTATAAAAGGAGGAATAAAAAAGTGAAATTTAAATTTCCTAAAGATCTGTACTGTGATGTGCGGATTGAAGACACAAAACGGGCCTGGTATAGCATGCAGAATGACGAAATTCTGGGAAACGGCGAAACCTGTATCAAAGGTGCGATGATACGTATTTTTGACGGCAAACTATGGTATACAGCAGAAACAAATGACATTGATAAAATCCAGAAAAAAATTGAAGAACTTGCAAAGCTTGCTTCTCCAGACCCAAAGATCCTTGAAAATCCGATTGTAAAAAACTTGAGCGTTAATAAAGCTTCTGTTTTAAAATTTCAGGAAAAGAAGAGCTTCAGAAGCCTTACAGCAAAAGACAGAGAAGACATAGTAAATTATTACCGTAAAAAATGTATTGATAAATCCATCGAAGAAATCAAAGTTTGTAATTCATCATTTTTTTACATCAATACAATAAAAGAATTATACACAAGCAAAGGAACTGAAATCATACAGGACTACCAGCGCGGTAATGTGGGTATGTGGTTTCAGATTTCAGGAAAGGACAACATTACATTTGGCGGCGGCGAAAGACTTTATGCTTTTGACTTTAAAGGCCTCAAAGGACGGGAAGAGGAAATTATAGAAAAACGCGACCGTACCCTTGATTTTGCAAAGAACAATATTCCGGTTACTCCCGGCGATTATGTATGCGTGCTTTCACCAAGCGTTACCTCTGTGTTTACTCACGAAAGTTTTGGCCACAAGAGTGAAGCAGATCTTATGCTGAATGATAAAACACTTCGCGACGAATGGACTATGGGTAAACAGGTGGCAAATCCTAAGGTTTCTATAATTGATGAAGGAGACAACCTGTATCACGGATACTGTCCTTATGATGATGAAGGAAATAAAAAGAAAGACGTGTATCTGATAAAAGACGGCATCTTAAGCGGACGGCTACATGATGCAAAATCGGCAGCAATTCTTGGTGAAGAACCAACCGGTAATGCACGTGCTCAGGATTACAACAATACACCTATGGTTCGCATGACAAACACTTACATGCTGGCTGGACCAGACAAGGCAGAAGATATCATTAAGGGTGTAAAGGACGGAATTTATGTTTACGACTGGAATTATGGAACTGGAAATTCTACCTTTACGATTCAGCCGCAGAAGTGTTACAGAATCCGCGCTGGTAAAATCTGTGAACCACTGCGGGTAAATGTTGTTACGGGAAATGTTTTCCAGACGCTTTTTGATATTGATGCTGTTGGTGATGACCTGCAGTTTTTCAGCGGAACCTGCGGTAAGAATGGACAGGAACTGCCTACAGCAACAGGCGGTCCGACAATTCGCGTAAAGAAGCTGACGATTAATTAAAGTGGAGATTAAAAATGAAAAAAGAAAAATATATAAATACTACGACTTCTTCAGAAGTTTCAATTTTGGAAAATGAAATAGTTTCGTTTAATAAATACGACAAAACAGAAACTTCATTCCGGGTTTATAAAGACGGATTTGTTGGAGTTTATTATCAGCAGGGAAAGATGAGCGACAAGGAAGGTTTTGAAAAAGCAGAAGCTAATCTGGAACTGAAACGCCAGTATCCTTTTGAACTTGAAGGCGGAGTTCGGGAACTGGATAAAACGAAGAAACTTTTGTCGGACGAAGAATTGATGAAAAAAGTCAGGAGCGAGCTTTCATATCTGCGTAAAGCCCATCCGGATTTTACATTCAGCGGAAAGTTTATTACAAACTCTTTCTCTGTACAGCAGAAAAACAGCGCAGGTATGAATTACAAAGTTCACGATGGATTCAACGGAGCTTTTATTTGTTTTAAACATAAAGACAGTAAAGATCTGGATGACGGCAACTTCGGCATGAATCTGCGAAACGGCTTTTCTTCTAAAAAATTCAGAGCAATTGCAGACAACTATCTTTCGAACTTTACAAAAATGCAGAAACTGCCGGAAGAACTGATTATCATGATGCCGGAATGGGAGCTTAATGGAAAACTGGTTAACAGTCTTAACGCAGAAAAACTAGCCTTAGGCACTTCACTTTTAAGCGGCAAAATTGGCGAAAAAGTATTTTCTGAAGAGCTGACCGTATATCACGATGTTTCACCAAAGAATATCTGGATGACGACCTTCTGGGATGCAGACGGAATCGTTCATAAGGGTGACAAGCTGTGTTACATCAAAAAGGGCCGTATTTTACGTGGTTATGCAGATAAACGCATTGCAGCAAAATACAAGGTTGAATGTACCGGCAGCGCTTACATGGATTACGGCGATATTCCAGGTAACGGCTGGGTAAACTTCCGTATTACGCCGCTTAAAAAGACACCTAAAGAGATTCTTAACGGAAGACTTTCAGTACTTCCGGTTCAGTTTAGCGGCGGTGGCTTTAATGATGCAGGAGAATATGCAATGCCTGTACAGATGGCATATCTTACAGACGGAGAAAAGATTCTTGGCCGCCTGCCACCATTCACAATGCGAAGCAACATGTTTGACATATTCGGAAAAGATTTTATAGGCGTATCAAAATCTACCGACATCTGGAACAAAAGCATGATGCTTGTAAAAATGGAAGCAGGAAAATTATAGTACGTGACGTGACCGCCGCAATATGATAAACTCACCCTATGAAAAAACTAGGTGATTTATTAGGCAAAGAGCTTTTATTTTTTGACGGCGGAACAGGAACTGTTTTACAGGGAATGGGTCTCAAACCTGGTGAACTGCCGGAAACCTGGAATACGAAACATCCGGACCGCATTGTTCAGCTGCATTACAATTATTTTGCAGCCGGCTCTAACATAGTAAACACAAATACTTTTGGTGCCTTTATCACCAAGTTTCCTCTTGAGCTGGAACGCTTTATTAAAGCTGCTATTGAAAATGCAAATGAAGCGCGCGAACGCGTTCTGGCAGAAAATCCGGACGGAAATTATTTTATCGCGTTCGATATAGGTTCCTGCGGAAAGCTTCTGAAACCTATGGGCGACCTTGATTTTGAAGACTGCGTGAAACTTTTTAAGAAAACTTTTGCTGCAGCCTTTCCACTTGCAAAAGAGAATGGTCCCTGCGGCCTTGCAAAAATCAACTGTGTAATGATAGAAACCATGAACGACGGATACGAATCTAAGGCCGCCGTTCTTGCCGCAAAAGAAACCATGGAAGACCTGGAAATTGAAGCAGCAGACCTTCCGATTATCGTAAGTAACGTTTACGACAAGGAATGCAGAACACTGAGCGGCTCCTGTCCAGAGACAATGGTTGCCATGCTGGAAGGACTTGGAGTTTCTGCAGTTGGTGTAAACTGCAGCCTTGGTCCTCTGGAAATGAAGCCTACTGTTGAACGCCTTTGTCGAGCTGCCACTGTGCCGGTTCTCGTAAAACCTAACGCAGGCCTTCCAAAGGTTGTGGACGGCAAAACTGTTTTTGATGTTGAAGCACCTGAGTTTGTTGAAGCAATGAAAGAGCTTGCTGCCCTGGGACCGATGATTCTTGGTGGCTGCTGCGGAACTACGCCGGAGTATATCAAGGGCATTGCGGAAAATGTGGTTTCGATACGGCCTGCGGCCTACTCAACCACCGGTAGTGACGGAGAAGCGGTGGTTGAGTGCCCGCAAAGCGGGTGTATCGAAACCACCGTTGCCGGAGGCTGTATCGGCTGTGTATCTTCAAACACAAAAGTCGTATACTTTGGAGGCCCTCACCGCCCTGTACTTATCGGCGAGCGAATTAATCCGACTGGAAAAAAGAAGTTTAAGGAAGCCCTCCGTGCCGGAGACATCCCATACATTATTCACCAGGGAATGGAGCAGGAAGAAGCCGGTGCCCAGGTACTGGACGTAAATGTAGGTCTCCCGGAAATCGACGAAAAAGAAATGATGTTGCGTGTTCTGGACGAACTGCAGAACGTAACTACTCTGCCCCTTCAGATTGATACAACAAAGCCGGATGTTATGGAAGCAGCCCTCCGCCGTTACAACGGAAAACCGATGATAAACTCGGTAAACGGTAAACAGGAAATTATGAACCAGGTTTTCCCTCTGGTAAAAAAATACGGCGGTCTTGTAGTTGCCCTTACAATTGACGAAGACGGAATTCCCGAAGACAGTGCACGCCGCATAGAGATTGCAAAAAAGATTTACAAAGAAGCAGAAAAATACGGAATCAAAAAATCCGACATTATTATAGACCCGCTTGCCATGGCTGTAAGTTCAGATTCAAAAGCTGGAATTGCAACCATGGAAACTGTCCGTACCATTCACGACATGGGAGGCCTTACAAGTCTTGGTATTTCAAATGTTAGTTTTGGCTTACCACTTCGTGAGTTTGTTACCGCAAGCTTCTTTACTCTTTGTATGGGAGCAGGACTTTCTGCCGCAATCATGAATCCTCTTCAGGGAGAAATGATTAAGGCATGGAAGTGCTATAACCTGCTTTCGGGTAAGGATGAAAACTGTACGGATTATATTAACTGGAGCACGGTGGAAGCAGAGCGCCTTGCCGCTAATGCTGCTGCAGCCGCGGCTGGGGGCGTTACGGGGGCCACCCCCGTTGGAGGGGGTAGCGAGCAACAAAGTGCGAGCGAGGGGGAGACTTCCCCCCTTTCAAATGCAATAATCCACGGACTAAAGACCGATGCCGCAGCAGCGACCCGCGAACTTTTGAAAACCACAGAATCTCTGACGATTATTAACGACCACCTGATTCCGGGGCTGGACTATGTTGGAAAACGTTTCGAAAAGAAAACCATGTACCTGCCTCAGCTTTTGATGGCGGCAGAAGCAGCTAAGTCTGCCTTTGGAGAAATCCGCGAATACATGGAAAAATCCGGAAAGAAGGGAGCGCCTAAAGGAAAGATTATCATCGCTACTGTAAAAGGCGACATTCACGACATTGGGAAAAACATTGTAAAGGTTCTGCTGGAAAATTATGACTTTGATGTAATAGACCTGGGCAAGGACGTACCGCCGGAAGTTGTTGTAGAAGCCTGCAAAAAAGATCACGTTATGCTGGTTGGCTTGTCGGCATTGATGACCACAACAGTTGCCGCAATGGAAGAGACAATCAAACTGCTAAGAAAAGAATGCCCATGGGCTAAAACATGTGTTGGCGGCGCAGTTATGACACAGGAATACGCAGACCAGATCGGCGCAGATTTTTACGGAAAAGACGCTATGGATACTGTTCGATTTGCACTAGAGCTCTTTAAATAAGCCGCCAAAATGATATTTGAATGCTCCCGTGGAAAAAAAACACACCAGACTGCGGGCGAGCTAGTTTTTGTTTAATCGAACACTTTCTTTCTCCACTCTTTTTCGTAATCATGAAGAGTTGGAGAAGATTCGCCGTCTGCTGCTGTGACTGCGGACTTAATATATGGTTCAACAACTAACGTTCGGTAGCTTTCCCAGCGGGCCGGTAGTTTTTGAGGCACTGTAAGCATCTGTGCAGGCGGCAAGTTTGTGAGCAGCTGGTTATAATAAACCGGAAGGACATGTTCTGTTACATCTCTAAGAGAAGAAAAGCCTCCTGCAATTCCAAACAAATCTGTCTCAAGACTCATTCTTTCTTTTGCTTCCAGAATTGCCCTCTGGTTATCAGACTGGAAGAACCAGGAAATAAATTCTGTTGCTCCAACCTGATTTTCTGCCTTTTTATAAATTCCCATCATAGTGCAGGAATCTTCGATGAAGATAGAATTATCATTAACTACCCATCGGTAGTCTACAGACAAATCCTGTTCTTTTAAAATCTTAAAAAGGTTATCACTTGTTGTATATGCAAAAAGAGTTCTTCCCGAAGAAACCTGACGATAATAAGGCATGAACAGATACTTAAAAGTAAAATCCTCTTCTATCTGGGGAGAAGAGTTTTCTTTATAAACCCAGTCTCTGAGAATAGAAACAGAATCATTAAGAGCCTGGCCATCCCAGGAAATTTCACCTCTTTCTTCGCGGAAATTTACTCCCTTCATTTTTGCAACAAGATACAAGAAATCATTATTTCCAAGCGGGGTGAAACCTATTTTTGTATAGGCATCTTTTTTATTCTTTGCATTGAAAGAAGATGCAGTACTTCGAATCTGATCAAGAGAAAGAACATAACTGTCTGGAATCAACTCTTTATTTTCTGTAGAAAAGATTACAGACGGCAGATTAAAGCTTACCGGCAGAAGAAAGTGAACATGCTTTCGCATTCCGGAATCCAGAAGCTGCGGATAAAAAACATCTGAAGTAAGCTTTTTTGTATCAAAAAGATAATCAAGTGATTTGAAGTTTTTCTGAGGTGTGTCTGTACGAAGCCAGGAACCAACAATAATATCCGGCGGATTTTCATCTTTTGCAGGTGGCAGAGACAAAGCCGGATTTTCTTTGTAAACAAGAATTGCACAGTTATCTTTATGCTGGCGGTTAAAAAGCTCTATGTATTGAGCAAATTCGCGGCAGCTTGTCCAGATAACAATACGGTTCTGCTGGTAAACAGTACGGTTTTTGCTTCCGGCATTTTTTGAACAGCCGGACAGCATAAGCCCTGTACAGAGTAATAGAGATGAAAAAATAAACTTAGAACGCTTCAATATCAAATTTTTACAATGCATCAGCTACATTATAAATGCTTGTGTAAACTGAATCAATCTTATCTTCATCAATACTTGAGAAAGCTACACGCAAAGTGTGAGAATCAATCTGAATAATTCCGATTCCCTTTTCTTTAAGAAGTGCCTTGCGGATTTCTTCTGCCTTTCCTGTACTTACATGGAAACTCATAAAGTAACCAGAGTTGAAAGGAAGAGGTTCAAGAACCTTTGAAGTATGAGTATTTACAAAATTGCGTACTCGGTCATAGCGGCTCTGAAGCATTTTGCGGCATTCGATTTTCTGCTTGTTATGAGCTTCATCCTTAAGAGCATGCATTACAAGGCTCTGAGATGGAGTTGAAGAACATGAAACAGAAGAACGGATTGCAGCCATGAACTTTGTTACGAGTGCTGTGTACTGAGCATCTGAAAGTCCCTTTGAAGCAAAGGTTACAAAACCTGCACGGAAGCCCCATGCGAAATCTTCTTTTGTAGGACCATCAGCTTTGATTGCAAGTACGTTCTCGTGAAGGTCTGCCATATATGCAAAGAGCGACTGTGGCTCGATATCATCTTCGTAGTTGAGTCCGAAGTAAGCATCATCTGAAAGAACAAGAACTTTTTTACCAGACTCTGCAATTTCACGAACAATTCGTACGATTTCCTTTGCTTCAGAAACTGTAGGACTGTAGCCTGAAGGATTCTGAGGGAAGTTGAGAATTACACGAACTGAACCGTATTTTTCTGCATCTGCCTTCATTTTTGCTTCGAGGTCTTTGATATTGAACTTTCCGTTTTCGAAGCACTTAAACTGATGGAACTCAGCACCACGGCGGGCTGCTGCAATCAGCTCATAGTTATCCCAGCAAGGATCTGCAGCAAGAAGCGGCTTATTTACATCAACAAAAAGGTCGCTTACATAAGAAAGAACTGCGGTGAGTCCTGGAACGAGGATTGGCAGTGAGAACTGCTTGTTTTTAAGCGACGGATTTTTTTCTATGATTTTTTCTTTCCATAAAGCACGGAGATCTGGATTACCGGCGGTTTTTGCATAAGCAACTGTTTCGCGCGGTGTGAGTGACGGCATATTCTTTTTGTAAGAATCGAGTTCGATTGGTGTGCCCTGAGCAACTGCCATACCGATTGTACCGTTTGCGAAGTGAGCGTCTTTAGCGGCTTCTCCACCCTGAGAAATAATTCCGTTTGGGAAATAAAGGCGCTTTCCCATGTCAGACATGAGGGCGTCTACTACTGAACCAGCGAGGGTATCATTTAATTCTTTTGCTAATGGATTAATCATAATGCCTCAATTATGCGAATTTATTTGTTCTTAGTCAATATTTATGCATTTTTTTTGTATAAATATACATAATCACAGATTATATCAATTATTATATGCTCCATAAGAATTAAGTCTTTATGATGGATTGATGCGGAGCGGAAAAATACCTAAGGCTGCATCGAGCCGATACAGACCTGTGTGCTCACTCCGTGCATACAGAGTGAAACGTCGAGGCTCGCCCGCAGCCTTTGGTATTTTTCAGCGGGAGCAACAATCCATCATAATGACTGCCATTTGTAAGATTACAATCATTTTGATATAATCTGAGGCTATGGATAACGAAATTGTACATATAATAGAAAACTGTCGTGCGGAGGCGGGAAAGCGTCTTGTTGGACAGGAAAATCTTATTGATGATATTTTGACAGCCTTTATTGCAGGCGGGCATGTACTTCTGGAAGGTGTTCCGGGACTTGCTAAGACGCTTGCAATTAAAACTGTTGCTGAAATTCTTGGTCTTGATTTTAAGCGCATTCAGTTTACTCCGGATTTGTTGCCGGCTGATGTTACCGGAACTTTGATTTATGAACAGAACACCGGAAAGTTCAGCGTGCGCAAGGGACCAGTTTTTGCAAATGTAATTCTTGCGGATGAAATTAACCGTGCACCTGCTAAGGTTCAGTCGGCTATGCTTGAAGCAATGGAAGAAAAACAGATTACTATCGGCGAAGAAACTTATAAGCTTCCGGATCCATTCTTTGTACTTGCTACCCAGAACCCGGTTGAACAGGAAGGAACCTATAATTTGCCGGAGGCCGAGCTCGACCGTTTCTTAATGAAGCTGGTTATCACCTACCCTGCTGCAGATAATGAAATTAAAATCGTACAGACTGCAGGAAAGGCACCTTATGTCCCTGTTAAGCAGATTATTAATCCTGCATATATTTCTGCCATGAAACAGGCCGCAGATAAAATCACCTGCAGCGAAAAGCTTGTTGAATACATTGTTTCTATTTTGACAGTAACACGTCCTGAAAGTTCTAAAAAACAGCAGGCAGGACGTACTCTTGTAAATACCGCAAACTCAAACGACATTACACGTTACATTCATTTTGGTGCATCTCCTCGTGCGGGCATTGCAATGCTTCAGTGTGCTAAAGTAAAAGCTCTTTTTGCCGGCCGTGATTTTGTACTTCCTGAAGATATCAAAGCAGTTGCACTTAATGTTCTGCGTCATCGCCTTGTACTTTCGTATGAAGCAGCTGCAGACAATGTTACTGCAGATGATATTATCACAAGGATTCTTGATTTTATTCCGGTTCCGTAATGTCAAAAAGATATCTTGCAAATAATGAATCTCTCATAAAAAAAGCTCTGTACCTGAGGCTGATGGCAGAAGATATTGCCGAAGGCATGAAGAGCGGTAACTTCCGCTCGCTTTACAGAGGTCAGGGAATTGAATTTGCAGGTGTCCGTGATTACAACCGCGGAGACGACATCCGCACAATCGACTGGAACGTAACAGCCCGAATGGGGCGGCCCTACATCAAAATATTTGAAGAGGAACGAGAATTACAAATCTTTCTTATTGTAGATTCCTCGCGCTCCATGCAGCTTGAAAGTTCTGCAGATCGCCGCACAAAATACGCCGCCGCCGCCGAAACTGCAGCCCTCGTGGCAATCGCAGCGGAACTCAATGCCTGCCCGGCAGGCGCAGTATTCTTCGACGGCGCAATACATTTTTCGTGCGAACCTTCACTCGGTAAAGAAAACACAATGCAGATACTGAACCACCTGGACCGTCTGCCAGACTCTCCAAGCGTCGGCTCGGTGCTCCCAAATGCAATCACCGCGGCGGCAAAAGTCCTCCGCAAACGTTCCCTCGTCTTTATTCTTTCGGACTTTCGCTGCGGCGGCTGGGAAAAGCCGTTGATCAGCCTCTCACAAAAAAACGATGTAATTGCCATAAATCTTCACGATGCTTTAGACGAAGAACTTCCATCTCTTGGAACTGTTAAATTTATGGATACAGAAAGCGGAATGAAAATGTCGCTTCCTTCTTCGTCTCCAGCTTTCAAAAAAGAATGGCGTAACTATAACGAAATGAATCAGAAACGATGGCAGGACTTTTGTATAAAACATGGAGTTATGCCGGTAATTCTTGATACAAAAACAGAGCCTGTTCAGGTTCTTAATCAGGTTTTTTCCCGTAAGGCAAGACTAAGGTAAGGAGACAGCAATGGCAAACATTTCACCGCAGCAGATTCTCGTACCAAAGAAAGTTTATATAGGAGATACTGCAGAACTCCGCTGCACCTTCAACAGTCCGAATCCAGTCCTTAAAGAGCTTGTCAGCAATGGAACTGCCGAACTACCGTTAGTTAGCCAGACACTTTCACAAGATGATTATGTCATAAAAAACGTTTCTCTCTCCCCTGCCGGAATTGATTTTTATCAGCTGACAATAACATTTATTCCATGGAAAACCGGTGACCTGCGTTTTCCTCCTATGAAAATCGAAAAGGCCGATGTTACCCTCGAATTTCAGCCAGTACAGATTGTTTCTCTCATAGCAGGTGAAAGCACAAATACTTCTACAATCCGTGATACTGCAGCACCACTGCTTCTTCCCGGAACGGCCTACAAGCTTTACGGAACTCTGGCAGGCTTTGTAATTTTTCTGATTATCTGTATCAGAATCATTCTTAAAAGAAAAAACATTTTATTTTACATAAACCAGAAACGTCTCTTAAAAAGATATAGAAAAAATAAAAAGCAGACTATCCGTGCTTTGTATAAAATTGCTGATGAAGCAGAAGCAGAAAAAATCAGCGACCAGACTGCTGCAGAAAGAATTCAGAAAAGCCTGCGTTCTTATCTTGAAGTACGTTTCGACTATCCTTTTACACACACAGTTGCTTCAGAAATAATGAAGGACTGGCAAACTGCAACAGGCGGCCTTCTTTCTGAAGCAAAGACAGAAGCCCTTGGTGATATTGCAGCAAGTTTCATCAGGACTGATTTTATTCGTTACAGCAAAAACGGAAATTTTGAGCCGGACGAACTTATTAAACTGATTGAAAAAACGGTTTCTCTGATTCAGACTCTCGAACAAAATGAGGAATCACATTCAGACTCAAAGGCAAATCCAGATGATGATAATTCTACAGGAGGAATAAGATAACCATGCCAACTTTTGAAAATCCGGCTGCATTTTTTCTCGTATTATTAATTCCTCTTCTTTTCATTTTACGTTCTGCAAAAATCTTTAATCAGATTACTTTTCCTGCAGTTCTTTCTGACTGGGAAGGTCATTCTTTTGAATGGAAGGGTAAGCCTCAGAAATTCCTTTCAATTCTTGCATCTTTCTTTTTCACTACCGGATTCTTGATTTCAGTTTGTGCACTTGCGGCTCCTGTATTTTCTAATCAGGAAAAGGTTTACACCTCTCTTGGAACAGATACAGTTTTCGTTCTGGACACAAGTCCTTCTATGTCTGCAAAAGATATGAATGGAAGCCAGAGACTGGAAGCTGCAAAAGATGCCATTTATACACTTTCACATAAAAACGATGGAAGCCGTTATGGTCTTGTTGCTCTTGGAAGTAATGCTGCCGTATTAGTTCCTCCTACAAGCGACCTCAATTTCTTTTCAGAACGTCTTTCGCAAATTAATTCGGGTTCTTTTGGAAACGGTTCTGCAATCGGAGATGGACTTAGTACTGCAGTATGCCATCTGGTTTCATCTTCAGCACCAAAGAAATGCATTGTCCTTCTTACCGATGGCGAAAACAATGCCGGCGAGATTCATCCGGAAACAGCTGCTCAGTTAGCTTCTGATAACAACATTACAATTTATGTAATTGGAATCGGTTCAAAAGGAAAAGTTCCTATCGAATATACTGACCCCGCAACAGGAAAACTCTATTCTGGTTATCTGGATTCAAATTTTAATCCGGCCTCTCTTAAAAAGATTGCAGGCATTGCAGGCGGAAGATATTTTGAAGCACAATCTATAGACGAGCTTTCTGCAATTTTAACTACTGTTTCAAAAACAGAAACTATCTCTCAGAATTTTACTTACCGCACAGTTACCAGACTTTTTTACAGACAATTTCTGAATATTGCGATTCTTCTTTTTATATTTGCATGGTTCATCAGAAGAATCGTATTAAAGGAAATGGTTTGTTTTAAATACAAGCGGATTTTATTTGTAAGATCCGGCTGTCTGCTTGCAGCTTTTATTTTTCTTGTTCTTGCACATTCAGGGCTCACCTGGGGAACTTACCTTGTTCCAGTTCAGAAAAGCGGGCATTCAGTTGCAATGGTTTTTGATATTTCAAACAGTATGCTTGCAAAAGACTGTCCGGGAAATACTTCTCGTCTGAATGCAGCAAGCCTTTACGCAAAAAAACTTCTTTCAAAAATGGAAGGAGTTCCTGTAGCTGTTGTTCTTGCAAAGGGTGATGGAATTGCCGCTATTCCTTTAACAGATGATTCTGCCATGGTTGAATCACTTCTTGATGTAATGTCTCCAAACCTGATGACTGTTCCAGGCTCAAGCATAGGACGGGGTATTTTAAAAGCAAAAGAAACCTTCCAGACAAACTTTTCTTCTGCAGGAAGAATCTGGGTTTTTACAGATGGTGAAGAAACTGATTCTCAGCTTTCACCTGCCCTTCTTGAATGTCAGAAAGCAGGCATTCCGGTTTCCTTAATCGGCTTTGGCTCTGAAACAGAAAGTCCTGTTCTGGCAGGAGACGGAAAAACACAGGTAATGACTGCGCTTCGAAAATCACGTCTTGAAAAAGCAATTTCGGATGCTTCATCAAAATACCGCTTTTTCAATAATCACGAAAATCTTATTTATATTGATTCTCTTGAAAAAGGCTCTGCCGTTCAGCTTCTTTCACAGCTGCGCTTTGGTCCGACAGAAAATCTTATTACATCTTATGAAGAAAAGCCTGTTCCACGATATAAGTTATTTTTGTCTCTCGCAGTAATATTTTTAATTTTCAGTTACATCTGTACTGAGTTTAACTTTCAGAGATTTTTCAATAATTCAAAACCTTTTGCAAAAGCCTCTGCTGCTCTTTTTCTAACAATGCTTTGCAGCTGTTCTTCGCAGACAACAAACGTTTTCAAAGGAACAATTTCTTTCCATCAGAAAAAATACAGACATGCAGTTTCCTGTTTTCTGGAAGCTTCGGAAAATGCAGCCGCAAACAATAATCAGATTAATCAGGGATACGCCCTTTACAATCTTGGTACTGCATACATAATGCTTGGCGAAGATGCTGCCGCCCTTGAGCAGTTTAATAATATTTCAGAAGAAGCTCCTGCAAATGTGCGTTATTCAGCTTATTACAATGCAGGTGTACTTGCCTGGCGCAATTCTGATTTTGACGAAGCAAAGGATTATTTTAAGAAAGCTCTGGAAATCGACAGTTCCAGAATCGATGCAAAAATCAATCTTGAACTTTCAATGCAGCAGAGTCAGGCGAAGGGACATCAAAATCAAAGCAATCAGATTCAGGCATCTCAGGAAGAAAGCTCTCCGCAGAATCTTGAAAAAGCCGTATTCGAACATATAAAGGAGAATGATCAGAAGCAATGGAAAAACAGCGAATCAGAAAATTCATCAAATCTGGCAGAAGACTTTTAGTCATTCTTCTTACACTGTTATTTGCAGGCCAGGCATTTTCACAGACAATCTCCTGGGAACAGATCCGTCAGCTCAGAATTACTCCGGATGAAGGGCAAGCCCTTTATACAAAAAACGACATCAGATTTTCTGTAACGATTCCTAATGCCCGCCCTTCTCAGGTGCAGGTTCTTTCTACTGAGCAGAAATCGGATATAAGTTTCAGGACAATCCGTAAATCAGATAACTACGAGAACAATGGAACAACAATCGAAATCTGGTACAGCTTTTCAAAAAAAGGAAGCTATCGCCTGAATCCTCTTTCTGTAATGATTCAAAACCGCAGAAGATCAATTGATTTTAATCCTGTTACAATTACTGATGATCCTGCTAAAATGAACCCGCGCATTGTTCTTACTTTCACGGACGGCACTATCATTTATTCTGATGAACCTAATAATTCATCACCTTTGTTTAAGATTCAGACAGGAAAGAAGCTGAACTTTACGGTAAACCTGCAGTATGCAACTCAACTCATGCAGTTCAGTTGGGACATTCCTAAAGATTCGATTTTTACACGTACACAGGAATTTGAATTTACCGAGGTCCGCTATCGGGAACGTACTTACACTCATGACCTGATTCCTGTAGCTGAATTTGAATGGACAGGACTTGTGCCGGGAGTTCAGAGAATACCAGTTTTCCATTTGACGGCAACCGGTTATAGCGGAGCCAGAACTGAACTGATTCTGCCTGAGTTTTTAATTGAATTTGTTGAATCTGAATCTGATGAGACTTCAGATAACAGTACAGATATTTTTTCTGATGCATTCTATCAGGAAGAAGAACCCCAGCCCCTTTATTATGCTTCTACAATGACAAAAGAAGAGTGTCGTACTCTGGCAAACTATTACACAAAAGAACACAACGAATTCCTGCTTTATTTAAAAGCCCGAAGAATGCGTATAAACTTTGAGGAATCCTGCGGACTTGTAGTTTCTCCAAATCCGATTTTCCCGACAGTATTTTTGTACCTTGCACTTATCCTAATTATTGTCTCGATAATCTGCATTATATTCGCATGCCGTAACAAGCACAAAATCCGGATTCTTCTTTTTACAACCCTGCTTTTAATAGGAATTGCAGTTTTGATTTTCTGCGCAGTAAAACGCAATGAACATTATGGCATTTCAAGCGGTTGTAAAATATATTCAATTCCACAGATAAATGCAGAATCTGTTTCTGAAATTGACAGCGGCATAAGAGTCCGTATTCTTGAACGTACAGGAAAATGGTACTATATTGAAGTCGGCGAATCCGGCGGATGGTGCAGCATAGAAGATATCTTTTTAATCAAATAGAGAGGGCATTAAAAATGGACATGGGCGATATTCTGAATCAATGGGATTCAATGCAGAAGAATCAGGCAAAAAAACAGAAGGATAGCGCAAAGAATCAGGTATCGCATAAAAAAGCAAATGCTCCAACTGCCGAAGAAAAAGCACGAAAAGCCGAAAAAGATTTTGAAGCCAGACTCAAAGCTGATAATGAAAAACAGATTAATCCTATGGAGTTATGGCTTCGCCGTTACGGAACAATTGATAAAGATAAGATTGCAGAAGAACAGGAATCTCGTTCAAAACTTTATGACAGAAATTACCTTTTGAATATGCAGCCGGAAGCAAGACTCGATCTTCATGGCCTTCATCAGGATGAAGCACAGGCAAGTCTTGAGCGTTTTATTACTGACTGTAAAATGCGCGGTCTCCATAAAGTAATGATAATTCACGGAAAGGGCATTCATTCTCACGGCTCTGATCCGGTACTCGGAGAACTGGTACGCCGCTTTATTGAACATGATAAACGCTGCGGAACTTCCGGCCACCCTAAAACAAAAGCCGAGGGCGGAACCGGTGCAACCTGGGTTATCCTTAAATAAAAAAACTGACTATCAGGACTAAATTATTATTTCACACTTCAAAGGAAGATGATCCGAACAGCCGGTATCAGTATAAATATTGTAGCCCTGCGGAATGGATTTTTCATCGGCAAGCGGAGGCTCAGTAATTGGACTGAAGCTGTTCACCACGATATCACCAAGAAAGAAAAAATTATCTATTCGTTCCCAGTTTCCATCATAAAAATAGCTTCCAATTTCTGTAGTAAAGTTTCCGTTTTTTCTAAGCCAGGGAGAAAGCGATTCAACGGGCTCTCCATCCGTACGCCTGAGAAAAATCTTTACCCCCTCTTTTGGATTACTTCCAAGCTGAACAATAAAATCTTCCACGCTGCGGTTAAAATCTCCACACATGATCAGGGCATGTGTTTCTGAATCTTCAGCAAACATAGTATTTATACGTTCGGCCAGAACTGATTCCTGCCAGTCGCGCCAGATCTCGGTTTCCTGTTCACCGCCGGATTTTGACTTCCAGTGATTTACAAAAATCGTGAGCTCTTTTTGCCCGATGTGAACCTTAACCTGCATAAGTGGTCTGGAAGACGGCTGGCTTTCTTTATGAACCCGTACATCAAGACTGTGAACTGTAAGATTGCTAAGTTCATATCTGGAAAAAACCGCACATCCTATGGCACTGTTTTTTTCTTTTGAAAAGCAGGCATACTGCCAGGATTTTTTCTGATTCCAGGCTCCTTCTGCAAGCCGGTTTACAATATCCTGTACAACAGATTCGTTTTCAATTTCTTCCAGAACCACAATATCAGAATTCAACATTGTCATTACTTCGCAAAGCTTATCCAGCCGCCGTACATATTTTTCTTTAGTCCATTTTGATGAACTTTTAAAATCCGTGTACTCATTACCATCAGAAACAGCATCAAAAAAAGTTTGAACATTCCAGCAGACAATTGACACACGGGATTTTTTTGTTCCAGAAAAATCAGAATAATTCTGAGCCTCACCTTCCGGTTCAGAAAAAAGTGATTTCGGTGAAAGCTGATTTTTACAGCAGCACAAAAATAAAAATGTCAGATTGAATAATAAGACTTTGCTTAGCAAGTGATTTTTTTTCATAAAACCTCCTGCTATATAAATAGTCACGATTTGAACATTTTGTACAAAATTTTCTGATTTTTTTTATTTTTTTTCTACAAGAAAAAGAAATTCCTTTACATGAATGTCGCGTCCGCTCAAATTACGAGAACCCCGGAATGCATTATATTCTGATTCAAGAACCCGAACTTTGCCACAGGAAGAAAGCAATGAAATCATTTCATCTTTTGGAATAAAGCCTTCTGAGTTGAAAGAAACAAGTACATATCTTGCACGGACATTACTGACCAGTTCAACAAAAACTTCTGCAACACGGCGTTTTTTATTGTAATCCGAACGGTTCCAGTCGCGTGGAATACCTGAAACCCGGCTGATATTCTGAGCATCAGGTCGGCGGTATTCAGCAATAAGGTTCAGCATAAAATAATTTGAGCCGTAAGGATGCTGATTATAAGGCGGGTCAAAATAAGCGAGATCAAAGCATCCCTCTCTGGTAAACTCCGGCTCATAAAGCGACTGATCTTTCACCAGCAAATTTGCATCCGAGCTGAATACACGACTGCGGCATTCAAACTCAGAAAAAACAGGAAAAGGCAGACTGATTTTTCCGCGTATTCTTGAAAGCGCATTCCGCCCGTTTCCGCCGAACTGGCCTGTCCCTGTTTTTGAGTTTTTATAAAAGCCCTTGAAGATTCCCGCTGTGTTTGCATGAATCGAAGCCTCTGAAAGAAGCGGCGCAATAAAAAAATCTCTGAGTTCAGGAGCGACTTCTTTTTCTATAAGCTGACGTGCGACATCAAGATAGGCAGCATTGTATGGAGTGTAAAAACAGCGCTCACCTTTTTCAATCTGCTCATCATCAGAAGGTGCATAGAGTTCAGAAATAAACCCTGCCCCTTTAAATCCTTTTTCCGACTTTGCAAGTGCGACCATTTTTTTGTCGATTTTTTTGCAGAGTGAAGAATGCAGTGTCTGAAGGGCTTCAATATTTACTTCTGATTTATTGCTCAAATAACAGCGGTTTATTATGCAGGAATATTTTTCAAGATCGTTTACAGTAATTGATGAGGCGAACTGCTTGAGATAGCGGCTCACAATCCCGCTTCCCGCAAACACATCAAGACAGCTGAGCTGCGACTTGCCCAGCCGGCGCTGCACCTCGCGCAGGCCCTCGCCTATAAAATCCAGGAGAGCTCGTTTATTTCCGATATATGTGATCAGCTGGTTCTGGAGGAACTCGGGATTCTCAGTCAACTTCAAAACCTGCCCCGATTTTATTCATAGTTTCAAAAAAGCGCGGGAATGTCACACTGCACCATTCAGCATCATTTACAAGAACTTTTTCGCCGTCATTGAGACCAAGTCCAAGGCAGGCAAGCGACATTACAATTCGATGATCCTTGTAAGATTCAACCTCACCGCCGTGCAGACTTTTGCCGCTGTCTCCATAAACTACAAGGCGGTCTCCTTCATCAACAATGTGAGCGCCAAGTTTTGTAAGTTCACTTGTCATTGCCTTGATTCTGTCTGTTTCTTTTTTACGGCAGATATCAATATCAGTAAATACAGTTTTTCCTTCAATAAAGCAGGCAGCAACGGCAAGCGCACAGATGGCATCAGGAAAAGCCGACATATTAATTTCCAGCTGATTACCTGGCAAACTATCGGTAGTTAGTTTACGTCCACCACGAACAATAAGTTTTTCTTCTTCTCGCTTCCAGTCAATATCAGCACCAACTGACTTAAGAACTTCTACAATTTTATCATCACCCTGACTGCCTGAACCATCAACATTATCAATTGTAATTTCGCTGTTTGAAATCAAAGCTGCAACAAGCGGAAAAGCCACACCTTCCCAGTCAGAAGGGACCGCACGGTCAAAAGCCTTAAATGCAACCGGACCTTTCACAGAAATCTTTTTAAAATCTTCTGAAATCTGAACCGGTACCCCTACACTCTCGAGCCAGAGTTTTGTCATTGTAAGATAAGGAGTTTCTTTTGGATTTAAGAGCTTCATTTGCAGAGTTCCATTTAGCCTTGAAGCTGCCATCATAAAACCGCTGATATACTGTGAAAGTGCACCTTCGGTAACAAGCTTTTTATTTACATCAATCGGGCCGCAGAAACTGAAAGGTGGAGTTTCTCCTCCATTAAGACATTTTGCATTTGCCCCAAACTGGCAGAGTGCATCCACAAGATGATTTACAGGGCGGCGGCAAATTGACTCGTCACCGGTAAAGGTACAATCTCCGCTCAAAGTTGAAAGCACCGGACACAAAAAGTACATAAGTGAACCAGAGTTTCCTACATCAATCGGGCCATCCGGCAGATGAAGATTCGAACCGGCCCCGCGTACTGTCCAGAGCCCGCTTTTTTCATTCTTGCCAAAATCAACGTCTGCACCAACTTTTCGAACTGCGGCGGCAGTTGAAAGACAGTCATTACTTGGCAATGGATTTGAAATATGAGAAGTGCCCTCTGCCATTGCGGCAAGAATGAGCGCACGGATTGTATGACTTTTAGAACCAGGTACAATAATATGACCTGAAAGAACAGACTTTTTGGCTACAGCTTTCATACCTTTATTTTACAATATTTGTTTGTCTATTTTCAATTAGTTTCTTTTCTGATAAAATAAAGTTATGACTAAGAGAGCTGTAATTCATGTTGAAAACACAGAAAACCTCGTAGAGTTTGCCGAATTTCTTGTATCTGACGGCTGGACTATTCTTTCAGCAAACAAAACAGAAGAAATTCTCAAAAAGCAGAAGATTCCGGTAACAAAAGAAAATGCATTGACAGAAAACAATATGTTTATGGCAGACACTTCAAAACTTGTTCGACGGATAATGCTTACCAAATATCATGAAGAAGATGAAACCTTTCTTTCTCATCCTGATGAAGAAGAAAACAACATCTTTATTGTCTGCATGAATGTTCTGCCTGCAATAAATACAGCAATAGTTTCAAAGCAGTTTGATAATCAGTTATGTCCTAAAAATTTCTTTGTAAGTACCTTACTGCGAAATGCCTTCAGAAATTATGAAAATCTTTTGATTCTTACAGACCCGAATGATTATAAAGAAGCAATGATTCAAATCAGAACCGGAAGTATCTCAAAAGATTTCAGAACATATCTTGCAGCAAAGGCATTAAACCTGATTTCTGCCTACGACGCAGGTCTTTCAGCTTCCATTCTTCAAAGTCAGAAAATCAACGAGCAGTTCATGAACTACATGATGATGCCCTTCAAACGGGAACTACCGCTTCACTATGGAATGAACGCCCAGCAGGCAGCCTATCTTTATAAATCGCCGGCCGAAGAAGGTTCTGTAGGAAACTTTTTAAAATATCAGGGAAAAGATTTACCTTACACCCTGGTAAATGATATTTCTTTTGCCTGGAAACAGATAAATAATCTTTTCACACTTTTGAAAAATCAGCCTACGGTAAAAAGTACAAACAGTGACGGTTATGAATTTACAACACAGTTTACCCCGCTCACTGGTACAGTTTTTTCTCTGGCAGTTAAATTCGGAACAATTCTTGGTGCTTCTCATGCAACAAATGTACTTGATTCTTTTAAAGCTACATTTACTTATGATTCAGTGATTACGACTGATACAGTTTTTGCCTGCAGTGCAGTAATCAACACTGAGGCTGCCGAAGAAATTGCTAAGGGTAACTTTGCCGCAATCGTTGCACCAAGTTTTACAACCGAAGCAAAACAGATTCTTTCGAAGAATAAAAAAACAAAGCTTGTGCCTTCGTTCAAGGTAACAAATATTGAACTTGATCTTCGCTTTATAAACGGTGGTCTTCTTGTTCAGACAAAAGATTCTACACTCTTTAATCAGTGGAAGGTTCGCACCAAAAACCGCCCGTCTCAGATCCAGACAGATGAAATGGTATTCGGAATGCTTCTTGTGATGGGAGCTCGTTCCTACTCTGCGGTTCTTCTTAAACAGAATTCTATCTGTGGAATTGCGCAGGGCTGTACTTCAGAAAAGCGTGCAATAGACGGAGTTTTATTTGAGTCTATGAAATTCCAGGAATACGCAAAAGGCGTTTACAGCGATAAGCTTGGAATAAGCCATGACATAGACACAAGCAATCTTGGAGAAGTTCTTGTATGTGATGGAGCAATTCCATTCTGTGAATCTACCAAAAAACTGATAGACAGCGGTGTAAAAGCTGTTCTACAGACTGGCGGAACTTCTACCGATGATGAATTTATAGATTATTGTAACGAACATGGTGTAGTCATGGTTTTTACAGGTATGACACATCTTTCATTTTAATAGACAACACAGAGGTTTTAAATGCTTTACTATCTTGGTCTTTACTTACAAAATTACTGGGGTCCTGCAAGACTCCTTACATCTTATGCGGTGCTCATAACACTTGCACTGTATCTTGGATTCATTCTTGCCTATAAACTGATTCCAAAATTTTATAACGTTCTGCCACAGGATCGCGGCCGCGAGTTCACCTTAAAAGACAACGCCGAAGCCGCAAAAGGAAAACCTACCGGAACAGGAATTGTTTTCATTTCCATCTTTGTAGTAATCTGCTTTTTGATTTGTCCTATGAACTGGACTCGTGCATCAATTGTAATTCTTACCTGGATTACAATGCTCACAGGCTTTCTTGATGATCGCAGTACAGCCAGCTGGGGAGAATATCTAAAAGGTGCTCTCGACCTGATAATCAGCGTAGTAACAGCATTTATTCTTTATTTTTCTATCAAACAAATTTCTCCGGATGGAATTGTTCATTTCTGGCTTCCATTCTTTGCAAATGAAGTTGCAGTAAATCCAGTTGTATACATAGTAATCTGTACTATCATGTTGTGGGCTTCTATAAACACAACAAACTGTACTGACGGTGTAGACGGACTTTCTTCTACCCTTGTGCTTCTTGCTCTGCTTACTCTCGGTATTCTTTTCTACTTTATTCTTGGCCACAAGGACATTGCAGCTTATCTTTTGATTCAGCATTTACCTGCCGGTGCAAACTGGGCTGTTTTGCTTATGGCCATGGCTGGTGTTGTAATGGGTTATCTCTGGCACAATGCATTCCCAAGTCACTGTCTTATGGGCGATGCCGGAAGCCGTGCACTCGGTTACTTTATTGGCGTTGGCGTAATGATAAGCGGAAACCCATTTATCATTCTTGCAACTTCTTCAATCATTTTGATAAACGGAGGAATGGGACTTCTCAAAGTTTTCCTTCTCCGCTTCTTTAAGATTAAGATTTTCGAAACAATCAGATTCCCACTCCACGACCACATGCGCAAAAACCGCGGCTGGTCACCAACTCAGGTTCTGCTGAAGTTTATGATTCTCCAGCTGCTGATTACCTGTACGATTATGGGAATCTTCTTAAAAGTCCGCTAGGCAAAAAAAATCCGGCTTCCGCCGGATTTTTTTTATGCAAAGAACTCTATAAGAGTCTGGGCATCTTTTATCAGATTATCAATAATGCAGTATTCATTCGGCTGATGGGCCTGATCGTCGAGGGTCGACCAGACTACGGCGTCGATTCCTTCACGGCGAAGTTCTGCGCCAACGGTACCGCCGCCGATTCCTATAAACTTTGCGTCTATTCCGTGAACCTTTTTAATGGCCGCAGCAAGCTTCTGTGCTACAGGTGCTGTGGTTGGAGTTGCAGGGCTTTCTGACTTTTGTGGTGTTGTGTATTCAATTTTTACACCATACTCTTTTTCTACTTCGCGGCAGCATTTATCCACTTCGGCAAGAACGTCGGCCAGTTTATAGCAAGGCAGAATGCGGCAGTCCATGCAGAAGGTATCTTCTCCAGGAATGATGTTTATGCTGTCTACGTTCTTTTCACGCTTAGTTGGCTGGAAGGTTGAATAATCCGGCTCAAAAAGAGAATCGTGTTTGTCGAATATTTTTTCGAGTTCGTGGAGCTTTACAGAGAGGGCGCAGGCGGCGAGGCATGCGTTGGCACCGCTATCCGGGCGACTTCCGTGAGTCTGCTTACCCATTACGTGAAGGCGCAGCCACAAAAGATTTTTTTCTGCAATTTCGATTGTGCGGCCCTCGCTGTCTCCGCCATCAGGAATCAGCACGAGGTCGTTTTTGCAGAAAAGCGAAGTATTGTGTATGAGCCAGATTGCTCCGTACTCGCTGCCGTTTTCTTCATCAGCCACAAAAAGGAGCTTTACTGTGTGTGCTGGTTTAATTCCGTTTTTAAGATAATAAAGAGCGGCAAAGGCAGCAGAGCAAAGCCCCTGCTGATTATCTTCTACACCGCGCCCGTAAATACGGCCGTCTTTTTCGACAACCTTCCATGGGTCTGTGAGCCAGAGCTTTGGGTCGCCTACAGGGACAACGTCGATATGAGCCATTACCCAGACCCGCTGAGAATCGTCCTGCCCTGGAATTGTAACAACCAGACTCGGGCGAAAGCCGGCACTCACACGACTGTCCGGTGCTTCAAATCGTTCGATGCTGCAACCATTTTTATCAAATCCATTCTCGCGAAGCCAGCCTTCAAGAGCAGCAGCCTTTTTTTCTTCACCATCACCACCACCCTCCGGGGCAATGGCAGGAATTGAAGTAAGCAAAGTTTCCAAAGCAACGATTTCGCTGCGCAGGTTATTAAAAAAATCATGTGAGTTCATAAAATGCATTCCTAATTACGGTGGTTTCGACAGGCTCAACCACCGCAGAGAATTATTTATACACTTCCCAGGTAGTCTTTACCAATGTATCAACATCAGAATATTTTGGCTCCCAGCCAAGCAGTTCTTTTGCACGCTTAGAAGTTGCATAGAGACATGCAGGGTCACCAGGGCGACGCTCTACATCTTCTGCAGGGATTGCCTTTCCAGTAATTCTTCTTGATGCATCAATAATTTCTTTTACAGTTGTTCCCTTTTCTGTTCCAAGGTTTACTGTAAGGCTCTTATCATTCTTTGTAATATAATCCAGAGCCATAACGTGAGCACGGGCAAGATCAGTAACGTGAACATAGTCACGGATACAGGTTCCGTCGCGTGTATCATAATCAGTTCCAAAAACCTTCATGCCTTCTTTCATGCCGGCAGCAACTTCCATAACACGTGGAAGAAGATTCTGTGGATTCTGTTCGAGACCACGGATTTCTCCATCAGGATCATAACCTGCAGCATTGAAATAGCGGAGTGCTGCAAAACGCATTCCCTTAAGCTGATCATACCAGGCCATAAAGCGTTCAATCTCAAGCTTTGTAAAGCCATAGTAGTTTTCAGGATGTTTTGGATGATCTTCATCGATAGGAAGATATTCAGGAGATCCGAATACAGCAGCTGATGAAGAGAAAATCATCTTTTTACAGCCATACTTTACTGCGGCATTCATAATATTAATTGTACCAGTGATATTGTTTACACTGTATTTTTCCGGCAAAACCATAGACTCGCCGGCAGCCTTAAATGCAGCAAGGTGAACAAAAGCATCAAAGCCCTGTGCAAAAGCAGCTTCAAGATCTGCCTGAATCAAAATGTTTCCATAAATAAATCCATTCTTTGGAAAAAGATTGCAGCGAAGTCCGCTTGAAAGATTATCAAAAACCGTAACTTCGTGTCCGGCCTTCATCATCTCTTTTACAACGTGGCTTCCGATATATCCGGCACCACCAATTACTAAAACTTTCATAATGTCTCCTTATAATAAATTGCAAGGGCTACATATTTCCCCGCTTTAATTCTAATCCAGCTTGAATCAAAAAAAGTATAGTCCTCTGAAATTCCGCTCTCTGCCAGCTCCAGATTTCTTTCTGCCTGATCGCTGTTTACACCTTCACCCCGCAGAATCAAAATCTCTTTTCCATTTAATTCTTGAACAGTGTCAATTATTTTATCGGTTTTATTGTGATAGGCTGCTTCGATCCAATCAGGAAGTTTTTGCCCGAAACCCCGGTATTTCCAGTCTTCAAAGAGTAACTTTTTCTGACCTTGTTTTTTTTCTATATGTGTGTCGCCCGCACTCGTTGTAGCGCATGAGGCAAGCATGATGATAAACAACAGCAGTGTAAGCGTTTTAAGCAATGTTTTCATTACTGTTATTTTATCAGATTCAGGAAGCAATGTTAAGGTAGTTCAAAGAGTCGCTTTCCCAGGCTCTTACTACCTTTTCATGCTGCCTTTTTCAGGCACTTGAATCATACTTGATTTTTGAGGTAAACTTGTCGAACTATGAAAAAATTAATTACACTTGCATTTCTTTTAGCATCATCAATGATTTTGTTTTCTTGCAAAACTCTTAAGGAAGTTCCAGAAGGTAAAACTTCTGCACAGATAATTCAGATGGGACAGAATTACGCTGCCATTTCTGACTATAAATCAGCCGTAGTCTGCTACAACGCCGTAATTGACCGCTATGGCACAGATGCAGCTATATATGTAGAAGCAAAATACGAACTGGGAAGAGCATACCTTGCACAGCATAAATACGACAAGGCATATAATACTTTCAATGAAATTCTTGAATTATATGATCATTATTCTGCAGCACTTCCAGGCTCATACAAAAAACTCTGCAACATCAGCTTGAGCCAGATTCCAGAATCAAAACTTCAGGAAAAGAAGAAATAAAAACAGGCGAGGCCGGGCCAGTTCAGGTCGGCTCGCTAGTCTTAGTCTCTTGGCAGAAGAATTGAGTGTATCTTTATTTTTCTGCTCTCTGCAATTCCCATTACATATTCTTTTGAATACCGGCCGATTCCGCGTGGAGTCGGATGTGGTTCGGCATCTCCAATAAGAATTATTTTCTTTTGCGCTGTATTGCGCCATGAATAGAACTCGCAGGAAGCATACATAGCTTCGTACACTGCCTCAGGAATATCGCCGCCTTCCTTACCATAAATACGGATAGAATTAAGATTCTTTGAAAAACTTGTAAAATTTGAAGTGAACGGGAAGACCTTTACCGGTAAATCCATATATTTAAAGGTATCTCCATAATCACGATAGAAAAGAAGACCGATACGGGCTCCAGGAGAATTTCCAAAAAGCTCTGTCAAAAGCGGATACATATCTGTCTTCAGCTTATCAAGGTCATTTTTCATACTGCCGGTTGCATCAATTGCAAACACAAGGTCTAAGTTATCTTTATCTTCAATATCAGCAAGAAGGCCCCGGATATCTTCAATAATTGTCTCCGGCCCTTTTGAATAAATGATATCATCAGAAACTTCCTTAAATTTCTCACTGGCAACAGGATTATAATCATCGGTCAAAACAGTTTCAGGCTCTTCAACAGGCTCCGGCTCTTCTATTGGCTCAGGTTCCGGCGCAGGTGCCGGCTTTGGCTGAATTTTTGGAGCCGGCTTTTTCGCAACACGTTTTGTCACTTTCAGATCAAACATAAAAGGACTATCCATATAATCGCCGGAATAATCAGCATAAGGCTTTTCAAACGAGCGGATATTGATAAAAGTTCCCTTTCCTATTGTGATTTCACCGTTACGAGACCATTCATAACCGTAAATAATTGTTTCCGGGATATAAATATGGAAGGCAGGCCCAAAAAAGCTTGTATTTTCCGGTGTAGAATCTACAAGACTGTATTTTGCACCCTCAGATTCCAGTTTTTTTCCATCCAGATAGCGGATTTCATCTCCGTTTATGCTGTTATATTCTTTTGCGCGGTAGGCATAAGAGTCGCTCTTGCCTTCCGGGTCTTTAGTTGTCTCCGTAAGAAGGATTGAATTTACATTTGCAGTCTTTTTTACATAAAGATGATAGCCACCGTTTTTCTTATCTGGGACAAGGCGGACATCGCTGGCCTTAATTCGCAGCTGCTGCTGTTTTGCAGTATATAAAGCAGTCTGTGAGCCTGCAGATTCATCAGAATTCTGTGAAAACGCCTTAGCCATAAGAGTAATCAAAAAAATCATCAATATAAATATTTTTTTCTGCATAGGTAAATTATCGGCTAGACAAATAAAAAAATTGATTTATAATAGAAGAACTAAGGTTTAGTATAAATTAAACGTTTTAGTATATTTAAAAAGTAATATACCAAGTGACCAGATAAAATGAGCACTCAAGAATTTGAACAGGTAGATATAAATTCCTTTCTCGATCATTCTGCGGAAGATACAAATACAGCCGTAGACAACAATGGTGCGTTTACCGAACGTCAGAATGATCTCATTAACCAGCTTTTAGAATACACAAAAGAAAACGACAAGGAACACTACCAGACCTTCGTTAACCGAATCATGGATTTAAATTCCATTGATTCATCAGTTTCGAAATTTCCATCCCTTCTTGAACGTTCAGAACTTGCTGGTGGTACCCGAACCCGTACTACCCTCATTGAATCTCTCATTAAACACCAGGACAACGGAGACCGTACACTTCGCCTTCCTTCAAAAGCCGTACTTGGAAAAAGTCTTTTGATTGCAAAGGCTCATACTCTGTCTAACTTTGCAAAATATACAGGCCACCTTGGAAAAGATTATGAAAAACTTTCCAAAGCCTTTGATACAGAAACAATTCTTTCTATGTTCTCGCTTCTGGCAGAGGACGTATATTTGAACCTGATTTCAGATACTGAACAGCCTATGGAATTCCGCCGTGAATGGGCACTTTCGCTGCTGCTCCTTTGGGAACACTGGAACGATGAAACCAGTGAAAACGTAGCGCCAATTCTCCAGTCTGTATGGACCGCCCGCCGTAAGCTTGCTCCTGCCTTTGGTACAATGATGGGAACAAGTGAGCTTCTGCTTATTTCCATGCAGATGGATGATCAGTGGATCAGCTTTATTAAACAGAAGATGGGAGACGACGGAGTTTCCCAGGCCATGGAAGAGTTCTTGTTTGGTATTTCAACCGAACAGATTCAGTCTTTACGTCAGATTCTTAAAACAAAGGGAATTCCAGCTATCGGGCGTGACGAAGTTTCAAAGTTCCTCGGAGAGCATGTTAAAGCAGATGCCGGTCTTGATTACCGCGACTTCTATTCAATGTATACAATCCGTCGCGATAACGCACGTTCACGCGCCCGCCTGCATCTGGAAGGCCCAAAGAAAACACTGGAAGACTACTTTATCCAGTTTGTAACCGCAGAAAACAAGGAGAAACAAAATAATGACACCTTCGCAAAATCCTGAAAAAGAAGAAGAAACTGGCTCAAAGAAAGTTCCTTACCATTTTGGAGAAAAACTCCGTCAGGTTCGCGAGCACAGAGGCTACACTCTTAAAGTTGTTGCCCAGAGAGCCGGCGTAAGCGAAAGTCTTGTTTCTCAGATTGAACGCAACCACGTTTCACCCGCAATCGATACTCTTCTCGCTCTTGCAGATGTTCTCGACATAAACCTTGAATATCTTTTTGAAGAATACCGCAAAAAGCGCCCGGTTCACATTATCCGCGCCGAATCCCGCGCCAGCGTAAAAGAAGACGAAGTTGTCTACGAAGAGCTGGCCCGCCCGGAATCTCCAACCGGCGAAGAATCAACCGAATCCTACATCATTAAGATTCCAGCAGGCTCACACACCCACCACGGTTCATTCGGTCACATCGGCCGCGAAATCGGACTGGTGCTCAAAGGCCGCGCCAAGTTCACCTACGCCGGCCAGGAATACATCCTCGAAGAAGGCGACAGCGTTTCCTTCTCTTCCGGCTCCCCACACGTCCTCGAAAACGACGGCGACACCACCATGGAAGCAGTCTGGTTCGTTACCCCGGCAGAGAGGTTTGCAAAGTAGCCTAAAATCTCTCTTTTAGTATATAAAGAAAACATAATTCACGATAGTTACCATAGAAACTGCGGAAGCAGAAAACAGGCCCCAAAACATCATCCCGTTTTGGGGCCTGTTTTTCTGCTGGGAGCAGTTTTTATGGTAAGATTTCTTAAATTTTATATTGCATTAAATTATTATAGTCTGTATAATTATGTAATTTTATTGCATAATTATGCATTTTCTTTATATTACGGAGGCAATGATGTCTAACAAATCTGAAGCAGCAATTCTTAAGAATCTGGAAAAACTGGCTGTCCACAATGACCCTATCGATCAGAAGCTCTACTCGCAATATGATGTAAAACGAGGCCTCCGTAATGCAAACGGAACCGGTGTACTTGTTGGCCTTACCCGCATTGGTGATGTAGTTGGTTACGAGCTTAAAGATGGTCAGAAAATCGCAATTCCAGGCCGCCTTGTTTACCGCGGCTACAATGTAGAAGACCTCATCAAAGATGCAGAAAAAAACAAGCAGTTTGGTTACGAGCAGTGCGCTTACCTTCTGCTTTTCGGAGAGCTTCCAAATCAGGCTAAGCTTGAAGCCTTCTCTAACTATCTTGGCGAATGCCGTGTTCTTCCTGCAAACTTTACAGAAGACATGATTATGAAGGCTCCTTCAAACGATATCATGAATAAGATGGCCCGCGGTGTTCTTGCAAGCTATTCTTATGATGAAGACCCTGAAAACCGCAGCGTAAGCAATGTAATCAAACAGTGCATTCAGCTGATTGCCCGCTTCTCTACCCTTGCTGCTTACGGCTATCAGGCAAAGCGCCGCTACTACGACAATAAATCTCTTTTTATTCATAATCCTAAACCTGAGCTTTCTACTGCAGAAAACTTCCTCCGCCTTATCCGCTCAGACAAGCAGTACACTCGCCTCGAGGCTGAGATTCTTGATCTGGCTCTGATTCTGCACGCTGAACACGGTGGAGGTAACAACTCTTCTCTTACAGTTCACGTTGTTTCTTCTGCTGATACAGATACTTACTCTGCAATGGCTGCTGCCGTTGGTTCCCTTAAGGGACGTCGCCATGGTGGTGCAAACATCAAGGTTATGGAAATGATGGATGACATCAAGGCTAACGTTAAAGACTGGACAAGCGAAAAAGAAGTCGGCAACTATCTCAGAAAGATTGCAACAAAAGAAGCCGGCGACCGCTCTGGTTTGATTTACGGTATGGGCCACGCAATTTATACAATCAGCGACCCTCGTGAAGTTCTGCTCAAGGCAAAGGCTAAAAAGCTTGCTAAAGAAAAGGGCTGTCTCGAAGAGTTTGCTCTTTATGATTTGATTGAAAAGCTTGCTCCTGCCATCATTCAGGATGTTCACCAGTCTGACAAAAAGATTTGTGCAAACGTTGATATGTACTCTGGTCTTGTTTATTCTATGCTCAACATTCCTCGCGAGCTCTTTACACCAATCTTCGCAATTTCCAGAATTGCCGGATGGTCAGCTCACCGCATTGAGGAAATTGTCAGCGGTGGCCGTATCTATCGTCCTGCTTACAAGAACATCTCAAAAGAGCGCGACTTTGTTCCGCTGATGGATAGAAAATAAGCGCCCATGGCAAAAGAACGTCTGGACAAACTGCTTGCTCACGAAGGCTTCGGCTCACGCAAAGATATCAGAAAACTTTTGCGTAACTGCGAAGTCCTCGTGAACGGCAGCCGCACTTATGATCCTGCGACTCAAGTTGACGCAGAAAACGATTCTATTTCCGTAGACGGCGAAGAAATCAATCTTCATAAAAATCTCTACCTCATGATGAATAAACCCCAGCACTACGTCTGCTCAACAAAAGAAGGAGACCACGAAACTGTTTTTGACCTGCTGGACGACAGCCTGAGAACCCCATATCTTCAGGATAAGCTTCACCTGGTCGGCCGTCTGGACATGGACACCGAAGGCCTTCTTCTTTTTACAACTGATGGAGAACTGACCCACCGCTTAATCTCACCAAAATCCCACATCAGTAAAACTTACCTGTGCGGTTTGGAGCATACTGAAACTGCAGAAAGTCAGGCCTGCATCACCGCAAAATTCGAAAGCGGCATCGAAGTCGGCCCCGAAGACAACGAAGCAGGCTTTACCTGCCAGCCAGCCGAAATCAAATGGATTGACAAAAGTACCGCCCACCTCACAATCTACGAAGGAAAATATCATCAGGTTAAGAGAATGTTTGCGGCAGTGGGAAATAAGATTGTTTATTTGAAAAGAATCTCTATGGGAAAGCTCCAGCTCGATCCGGAACTGGAGCTCGGAGAATATAAAGAACTCACTGAATCAGATTTGCAGCTTTTAGTATAACACAGAACTTCCTGACTATTGTAAATATCATTAATTATATTTAAAAAACATAAAAGCACTAAAAAAATAAACTTTTTTCCAGAAAAACTTCCTAAAATCATTCATCTAACACCATATTATATTAGGGACATTTAAAGGTTCCATAATATAACTATTAAAGGATGTGAATAGAATGAGCGATGAAATTTTGATTCATGATGAAAATGATTTAAGAACCAAAATCCACACAATTCGAGGTATGCAAGTTATGTTGGATTTTGATTTAGCAGAAATTTATGGATATGAGACGAAATTCTTTAATCGCCAGGTAAAGAATAATATAAATCGTTTTGATAAAGATTTTCGATTTCAATTAACTCAGGAAGAATTTAATAATTTGCGGTGCAAATTTTGCACCGCAAATTATTCCTCTATGAACAGAAGTCTCCCCTATGCCTTTACCGAACAAGGCATCTACATGCTCATGACAGTTCTTCGTGGCGAACTTGCTGTTAAACAAAGTAAAGCTCTTGTACGAATCTTTAAACAAATGAAAGATTTTATCTTACAAAGTCAGGATATTCTTTCAGGCCCGGAACTCACAAAACTCTCTTTACAAACTTCAGATAATACTAAACAAATTTCAGATAACACAAAAGAAATAAAAGACATCAAAGATAATATGGTAACAAAGACCGAACTTACAAAAGTCATGAAAGACTTTACTGATCCGAATATAAAAAAAGATTACCTCTTTTTGAATGGGGAAACTGTTGAGGCTGATATCGCTTATTCTACAATTTATTCATCTGCAAAGAAAACCATCTTCATTATTGATAACTACATCAGTCTAAAAACTCTTGTTCTTCTTAAATTTGTAAAACCAACAGTTCAGATAACTCTTTTCAGCGACAATGTTGGAAAAGGACTTCATAAGACCGAATATAATGATTTTTGTAAAGAATACCCTAATGTTCATCTAACACTCAAAATGACAAAAGGAATTTATCACGACCGTTATATCTTTATTGATTTTGGAACAAAAAATGCAAAGATTTTTCACTGCGGTGGCTCTTCAAAAGATGCAGGGGCAAGAACAACAGCAATTTCTCAGGTGGAAGACATGATGTTGTATCAGAAGATTGCTATTGATATACAGAAGAATTCACCATTAGTACTGTAATGTATTAATCCCTGCCAAACTTAAACAGTCTTCCCTTCACCAGCCAGGCAAAGCCGAAAATCAGCAGCAGCACTGCTTCTACTATCATGGTAAGAAAGCCCGGAATATTCACTCCGCAGGCTCTCACAATACTTAAAATCACAAATACCGCCATAATAGCAATCATGGCCCAGGCACAAACCTTGTAAATCTTGTTATTCAACTCATTCTGCCCGCGGGTAAAAAGCCAGCCGATATTATAAGCCAGCAGGGCAAAAAGAAGCATTGCAGATACAGAATGAATCACATTCGAAAGACCAACCGGAAGCTGGAAATATCCCACATACTCAATTCCGTAGGGATTCGCACAAGGAAAGAGCACAACGCCAAAAGCAAAAATGCCCGAAAACACATTTATAATCGTATCGATTTTTTCGTAAGATCTGTAACAAAGCAGAAAAATCGCACAGGCCCCAAGAATTATCGGCAGCGCCGGCGTAATATAATAAGTCACACTGATTGAATACCACCAGGACTCAGGTTTATTTCTTACAAAGAACCCACCCAGAATACTAAACACAGGCAGCAGCATTCCAAGCCCGCCAAGCACGTTACGGTGCAGTAGTGAACTTCTCGCCTTTTCTTTGATTTTTGCTTTTATTTCTTCATCCATTTTTTTACCTCGATAAATTTTATTATAAGATGACTATACAGGATTTTCAATTTTTTTATCTAAAACTTGATGTGCAAAATTTACACATCAAGAAAGATGGCTAGCACAAACCTATAAAAATGATTTTGCGTTAGCAAAATCGAATACAAGTGCGTCAATCTATTCCGACCTGTTGTTAAAACCTCTTATATCAGTTAAAATATGCGGAACATTATCCAAAGGACTTTTTATGACAGATATCGAAATCGCTCAGAAAAACAAGATGCTTCCGGTGGCTGACGTTGCCGCAAAAATTGGAATCACTGCAGACAAGCTTGAGAACTACGGACCTTACAAGGCAAAGATTACTTTTGAAGAACTCCGAGCCCTTCAGGAAAAGGCAGCCAGCAAACCTGGAAAACTGATTCTTGTAACTGCCGTTACCCCTACTCCAGCCGGAGAAGGAAAGTCTACAGTTTCAATTGGTCTTGCAGACGGACTTAATAAAATCGGAAAGAAAACTGTTGTTGCCCTTCGCGAGCCTAGCCTTGGACCTTGTTTTGGTGTAAAGGGCGGTGCCTGTGGTGGCGGATACGCTCAGATTGTTCCAATGGAAGATATCAACCTTCACTTTACAGGCGATATTCACGCAATCTCAATTGCAAATAACCTGATTGCAGCCCTTATCGATAATCATCTTCAGCAGGGAAACGAATTAAATATTGACCCACGTACAATCAGCTGGAAGCGCTGTGTTGACCTCAACGACCGCGCTCTCCGCAATATCACAATAGGACTCGGCGGACGCCTTCAGGGTGTACCTCGCGAAGACCACTTCTCTATTGCCGTTGCTTCAGAGATTATGGCGATCGTATGTCTTAGCCGAACTATCAGCGAGCTTAAAGAGCGCATTGACCGCATTGTAATCGGTCAGAACTATGCACGCGAAAACGTAACCTTTGGTCAGCTTAAGTGTACAGGCGCTATTGCAGCCCTCTTAAAAGATGTAATTAAACCAAACCTTGTACAGACTCTCGAAAAGAATCCGGCCTTTGTTCACGGCGGACCTTTTGCAAATATTGCCCACGGCTGTAACAGTGTAAACGCAACTCTCTGTGCCCTTGCAACCGGAGACTACGTTGTAACAGAAGCTGGCTTTGCCGCAGATCTTGGTGCAGAAAAATTCTTAGACATCAAGTGCCGCGCAGCCGGTCTCAAGCCATCAGCTGTAGTTATTGTTGCAACAATCCGCGCCCTTAAGATGCACGGTGGCGTTGCAAAGGCAGACCTTAGTAAACCTGACACAGCAGCCCTTGAAAAAGGTTTTGCAAACCTCAAAACTCATATTGAAAATGTTGCAAAGTTCGGTCTTCCTGCCGTAGTTGCAGTGAACAAGTTTATTACTGATACTGACGAAGAAATCGCACTTCTCGAAAAACTTTGCCGCGACAACGGTTCAACTGCTGTACTCAGCGAAGGCTGGGGAAAAGGCGGAGACGGTGCTGCAGAACTCGCTAAGGTTGTTGCAGAAATTGCAGACAGCGGAAAGGCAAATTACCATCCGCTTTACGAGCTTGACCTTCCACTCGCAGACAAAATCCGCACAATCGCAAAAGAGATTTACCGCGCAGCAGATGTTGACTTTGATCCTGCTGCACTCAAAAAACTCAAAACCTTTGAAGATAACGGTTACGGAAAGCTTCCGGTTTGTATCGCAAAAACTCAAAACTCAATCAGCCACGATCCTAAATTGATTGGCGCTCCAAGCGGATACACCTTCCCTGTTCGCGACGTTCAGCTTTATGCTGGTGCAGGTTTTGTAGTTGCACTCGCCGGCGACATTATGACAATGCCAGGCCTTCCAAAAGCACCAGCAGCCCTTGATATTGATGTAGATGATAACGGAGTAATTTCCGGATTGTTCTAAAACAAGTTCGGAATGACATAAGAAAGCCGAGGTTCACAACCCCGGCTTTTTTTTATTTGTTCAAACTTTTCTTCAAGCTTTCAAGTTCAGATGTACATTTTATGATTCTTCTGTTCTGACGTACAAGACGCTGTGCCAGAAGCTTTGAAATGTATAATCCATAATGCGGATTTGTTCTGATAAGATTCAGGAATGTTACCTTTGGAATACGGATAAGCTTTCCATCTTCGGCAGCCATAATTGTTGCAGAACGGCGGTCGTTAAGAAGGAATGCCATTTCACCAATGAACATATCATTTGGAGTAAGCACCGAAATCAATTTACGGTTAGCATAAACACCATAACGGCCCGAAACAATAAAGTACAGATCGTTAGAAGGTTCATCCTGACGGCAAATAATATCATGCTTTTTGTATTCAAGAACCTTAAGCGGAATCATGATTCCTGGAATCGCATTTGATGTATTCACAAGATTATTGATATCAAAAGTAACTTCATTACCTTTCTCATTATAACGCAAGTCAGAAACAAGACTCTTTGAAAGATTAATTCCGCGGCCATGAGCTTCTTCAAAATCTGGAGAAATTCCCATCATTCGGGCACGCCAGTCAAAACCAGAACCTTCATCTTTAATCGTAAAGGTTGATTTTGTTTTTCCGATTTCATAATCAATGCGGATTTTTCGTCGTGAGATTTCCGGCTGCATAGTCTTTTTCTTAATCAGATCAAGAATAATTCCACCGTTATTCAGCCATTCAGATTTTTCATCATAAGTAATTTCACAGTTTCCATGCTCAAGGGCGTTTGTCAAAAGCTCCATAAGAGTCGACTGAAGTGCAAAACGTCCGTCATCATCAATACGGTTAGTGCAGTACAAAAAGTTCACAAGGAAATTTGTATACAGACGGATATCAAGAGGATCGTTATCACAGGTAAAAGTACCACGTTCTTCACTTCCAAGCCGGTTTCTCATACCACGATTAAAAAGGAACTGACTGTTATGAAGAATGATTGCCAGAAGTCTTTCAATATTTTCTTTGAAAGTATGAAGAGTCTGAACAATCAGAATGTTTGGATCCTTCAGATTTTCAATTTTTTCAGCTTCAATAGGGCTCGCTGCCACGGCAATAATTCCACCGTTATGAAGCCATGGATCCGAACGGATTGCTTCAAGAATCTTGTTACTGTCCAGATCTTTAGACGAGAAATCTATGATTTTTACTTCAGGGAGTTCATAATCAATAAAACCGATTGCCTCATCCGTATCCGGACAGAAAATCGGTTCAAAAGAATTCGAATAAGTTATACAGGCATTTTTAACAACATTAAGGACATCAGAATTAGAAGATGCCACCAGCAACTTTTTCATTTAAATCTCCGTTTTTTACAAATTTGACTCCGATGCGACTCGAACGCACACCTTTTGCTTAGGGATTATGATAGCAAAATGCGTTAAAAAAACTTTGCGACAGCGAAGTTTTTAGCATTTTACATTTTTTTATGCTCTATCTTTATGAGCTTTATATATGACCCAAATGCGATTCGAACGCACGACCTTCCGCTTAGGAGGCGGATGCTCTATCCAACTGAGCTACTGGGTCTAATCAAAATCGTAATACACCCAATGCTTAGCAAGACCGGCAAAACCATCTACCAGAGCATCAATTGTACTTACTGCCTCAGAATAGTGAGAAAGATATGTCTTTGCTTTGATTTCTTTGGGCAATGTAACCAGTTCATCATAAGCAGCATGGACACCGCGAGAATAACCCATTACATCACAATCATGGAAAATAACTTCAATATTCTTGTATTTATCCAAAAGGAATTTTAACTGCTCCGGATTAAACTGCGTATCAGCAGTAAATAATATACGGTCGTCAATAATTAATCCATAGGAAATCTGAGAATGTTTTAAAGAATTTTTTCTTGTAGTAACATGACGTGTACGGAATAGCTTAATGTTTATAGAGCCGACATTTGTTTCAAACATTTCAAAAGGCTTTTTCTGAATACGAACCGGCTTAATCTGATTAAAATAATCATCAAAAGTCATTTTGCCTTCTTCACTGTACTGGATTCCACCTTTTAAGGATTCTTCCCACAGGCACTTCTTGAATTCATCAGTTATAACAAGATTTACAAGTTTTTTTGTGATGTATTTTCCGGCAAGTGCAAGCTCTTCAACACCACCAATATGGTCGGCATGAGGATGAGTCAAAAGCAGATTCTTAATATCTGTGATTCTGCCGTTATACATGTTTTCAAAGGCATAAGAACACAAGGTTCCGCAGTCAACCAGAAGATGATCCTGCCCTTTTATTATCAGAAGGTTTGTCTGAAACGCAGTTTTTGTAAACGCATTACCAGTTCCCAGAAAGAAAAGAGAAAGATTACCACTATTGGTCAGTTCAATATTTGAAACAAAATGCCTGGTTTTCATTATATCTATTATTATAACACATTTTTATGAATTTGGTATACTTCTTCTACTCCATTTACCAAAATTCCGCCCATACCCATTTCGAGGGGTAAAGCAATGTCCATATCGTAGCGGTCGCCTATTGCTATGCAGTTTTCGGCTTTTATTTCATATTCTGAAGATTTTGAAAGTCGTTCTATCGCGGTCTCAAAAGGCTCCAGAGCCGGTTTAGACTTAAAGCAGGTATCCAGTCCGACAATCTCAGGGAAAAACTCTGAAACACCAAGAGCATCCAGAGTCTTTCTCGCCGGCAACACAGGATTATTTGTTACGCAGATAAGCTGATATTTTTTCTGCAGGATTTTCAGTTCTTCAATAAGCTTTTCATCACGATTAAGAAAATCTGCAGGTTCAAGAAGTTCCCGTCTCCACTGCACACTCTGTTCAATAGGGACTCCAAAAGCCAGAAGCGTATTTCCAAGACTCACCTTACTTCCGTTATGTTCAACGGCAAATTTCTTGCGATAATCAGAAACCATACGGCGGGCCTCATCTGCTGTAATCCCCCGCTCTTTTGCAAACTGACGCACCTGACAATCCACCTGCTCAAAGGCATAAGCCTGATTCGTATACAAGGTTGAGTCTATATCAAATATGAAGGCACGAAGGTCGGAAGGGATTTTATAGATTTTCATACAGCTCCATTATATGGTTCAAGTTTAACAATCTGCGCCGCAGCATCCTGCAAAGAAGCGTACAGCCCAAGTCCAAACCAGGCAGCACAGGCATCGCCCATAAGTTCGCTGTGAACAAAATGACTGTTCTTTCCTTCATCTGCCGGGCGTAATATTTTCATACCAAGCCGCTCTGCTTTTTCACGCAGCAAAAGTTCATCATTAGTCTGGCCACCGGTAACAGCCATCTCACAAGGAAAGTGAACTCCAGCTTCAGAAGCAGCCACTTTGAGACAGGTAACTCCCCGTTCAAGCTCAGCCAGCCGCTCAGCTTCAGAAAGCTCTCCGCTGTTCGGAATCAGATACGATGCATTCCAGAGCTCCGGAATTACAGAAGGCAAAATGCGTAAACCTTGTCCATGCAAGACCTTATCCGTACAGAAATTCAGTCCCTCAGAACTTCCACAGCGGTCACACAGCCGCCCGCTCACAAGAGTTCCAGTTCCAATCAAAGCTACAACAAAGTCAGGGCCGCCGGCAATTACAGGGCAGTTCTCAGCAAAGGAAAGCCCCTGCAGCTTCAAATCATCAAGGCTCAAGACACCGCATTTATCACCAGGCTTTACAAAAGGCGGAAGAAGATTTTTTCTGATAGCACAGGCTTCAAGCATTTCATCATTCCAGTAAGCCTTTTCAAAACGCTCTTCTGGAAGAATCGTTACAGCCTGACCGGTCAAAAGATATATAAGATATTCCGGTCCAGAAAAAAGTTTTTCGTGTTTTTTCCAGACCTGGGGAAATTGATTTTTTATTGAAAGGATTTTTGGAATAAAAAGAGATGAACGGGCACAGTCTGGAATTAGTTCCGACACAGCACCGGTATCTTCATTCCAGCGGAAAGTAAGTCCGCTTTCAGTTACAACCGTCGGGCCGTTTCCCGAAATACAAACTCCACTTACCTGAACATCAAGCTGGCCAAGCTCCCTGACAGCTTTAAAAAATACATCATACCAGGAACAGGCAACAAAACGGTCATGAGGCTCTTCAAATGGAAGTGAACAAAATGATAAGACCTCGCCGCGAGCAGTTATTAAGCCTGCCTTAAGCGAGGTCGTACCTATGTCCACGCATAAAACTGCGTCAGTCATTACTCGTGCTTTACTACCTTTTCAATAATGTTACGGTTATCAAGCAGTTCGCTGAGCGACTGGTTGTAGTGAATGCGGGTAATTACGTTTGCGAACAAGCCGCTTACATCTGTACTGATGTACCATTCTCGCTTCAAAAGTTCTTCGTGGTAAACAGCGTTCGTACCGATAATGCGGTAGAAGAGTCCCTTCTCATAAGCTTCATCAAAGTTCTTGATGGCATCACCTGTAAAGAAAGGAAGCGAAATTGCACAGATAACTTTTGTTGCACCCTGATTCTTAAGGAACTCCATAGCTTTAAGAAGAGTTCCACCAGTTCCAAGCATATCATCAGCAAGGAAGGCAACCTTATCCTTTACGTCACCAAGGAGCTTAACAGACTTAATGTTTGTTGAATGAGCATCCTGAGTTACGATTGAATAATCGCGTTCCTTGTAAATCATAGCGAGCGGAAGCTTCAAACCTGAAGCATAAAATTTATTTCTATCAATAGCGCCAGTATCAGGAGAAACAATTACAAGGTCTTCTGATTTACCAGTCAAATCCACAATCTTTGAAAGCTCGCGGATAATCTGATAGCTGGCATGAAGGTTATCAAGATTACAGCGTGAGAAAGCATTTACAATCTCGCGCGAGTGGAGATCCAGAGTAATGATTCGGTCAACGCCCTGCATTTCGTAAACATGAGCCAGAAGACTTGCAGTAAGACCTTCACGCCCCTTACGTTTATGCTGTCTTGCATAAGGATAAGCCGGAACAACCAGAGTGATTTTTTCGGCTCCCGCAATGCGTACCGCATCAATCGTTACAAGCAGCGAAACAAGGTGATCGTTTACAGACATTTTTACCTTGTTAGCACCACCATTGAGAGAAAGAACTTCGTGGTTTTCAACATCCTGGAAAATAAAAACATCTTTTCCGCGGACTGTATCCAACAACTCAGTTTTCACCTCACCATTGGCAAAATAAGTAAAGCGCGCGTTCACTTTGAACACAGGCGGTCTATACTTATCCGTAGCACCTCTTATGCACAGATCAGACGTCTGCAAATCATTCTGCAGATTGATTCTGTTCACAAGCTCTTCTTTACTCAGCTCATAACGCTTAGACAATACATCGTTCTTCAAAGTGAAGCGGTGTTTGTACATGTGTTTAAGGTGCGTTATGACTTCATTGGCGAAAGCTTCGCCACCAGGACACGCAACAATCGCAAGACTTGTTGGTTCTGTATAAGGCATATTGGACCTCTTAATAAATAGTGGGATGTTTTTAATATATCAGATTTGATGTCTTTTAGGAAGTACTACAAAATATCATCATCCAAATCTCTGCCAGAAATTCCCGAGGCCACAGAGTCCGGATCTTCCATATCATCGAGAGGAAGCAGCTCATCATAATTTCTGTCGCGGACTGCAACCAGTTTTGAATATTCATCCGGTTGTGAATAAGAAGCGTTATCCTTTTCTACAGACTGAATTACAGAATCCATCTTGCTAATAAATTTATCAAAGATATATTCTCGAATAAAAGTCTTATTTTCTTCGGGATTTTCATTTGTCAGCATCAGAACCGACATTGCTGAACCATCTGGAGTAATCTGTGTATTAAAAATAACGCAGGAACAAACCATCGATTTTCTTCCAACTGTAAGGCAGAGGTTCCTGATTAAAGTGTTTTTCTGAAAGAGATTTGCCAGATCCTTTTTATAAGTGACTGCAAAACCCGCACTGGAGAGATCCTTGAAATTTACAGCATAGAGTTTTCCCTCTGAAGACATATAGCCGCTTACATCACTGGCTCCCCGGGTATCAAGACGAAGATATTTTCTGCGTCCCTTAGCTCCATTCAGGTCGAGGATTGCCATAAAGTTTTTTACAAATTTTTCTGATTTATCAAAACGATTAAAGCCGCCCGGAAGACTAACGTTCATCATAAACTTGTCTTTATCTTCCCAGGTAGCAGCCTCGGTTATAATTCCGATATAGACTCCATGTAATATACTGGAATCCTGAAAACTCTTTATAAAATTAAACCATCCGGAATAAGAAAGGCCGGCATCAATATTGATAAAGCACATGGCATCGGGATAACTGGAAAGAACATTTTTTGCGACGCGATAATCTTTGAGTATGTAAGCCTCATACTCGTTTTCACGAAGCTTTTCGATAAGATACTTTTCTGTAGCGTAAGACGGAGCAATAAAAAAGATTTTCCGTCCAAACAAAGGATTCTCGCGCGATTCCATAATACTATCTTTATATTATAGACGTGCAGAGAAATATCCGTCAAATAAAAAAACTCCGGTTATGAACCGGAGTGTATTAAGTGATTTTGATAATAGAACACTTAGAGTTTATGATTTGAGGTACGCGAGTGGAAGAGGAAGTGCCTCAAATCATTTTAATTACAATTTCGGATATTTATCGAAATAAGCCTTAGTTTCCTTAGCAACAAGTCCGCTCAAAACAATCAGAGAAATACAGTTTGGAATAGCCATCAAACCATTTGTGATGTCGGCGATTGTCCATACAGCAGAAATTGTCATGTAAGGTCCAATTGCAACAGCAATAATGTAAAGCCAGCGGTAAACCTTAACAACAGCCATGTTTCCGCCAGTCAAATATTCAAGACATTTTTCTGAGTAGTAGTCCCAGCCAAGAATTGTTGTGAAAGCAAAGAATACAAGACAAAGCATAAGGAGGAACTGAACAGAAATGTTATCACCACCAAGGATAGCAGAGAATGCCTGAGAAGTAAAAGCAGCACCAGTTGCACCGCTGTTCCATACATCTCCACCAGCAAGTACGATAGAAAGACCAGTCATTGTACAGATGATAAGAGTATCAATTACTGTACCAGTCATGTTTACCATACCCTGCTCTACAGGCTCATCTGTCTGAACGGCAGCAGCAGCGATTGGAGCAGATCCGAGACCAGCTTCGTTAGAGAAGATACCGCGGGCAATACCCTTCTGCATAGCCATACGGATGATTGTTCCGGCAGCAGCACCAGCAATAGCCTTAACTCCAGTATCTACACCAAAGGCTCCCTTGAAAATCAAAGCGAAAGCAGCTGGAACGCGGGTAGCATTCATGATGATTACAGAAACACCAAGGAATACATAAATTACAGCCATTACAGGAACAACCTTTTCTGCAACCTTAGAGATTCTCTTCAAACCACCAATTACAACAAGTGCAGTTGCAATTGTGATGATTGCACCACCAATTACTGTAGCCCATGTATAATCATTTCCAAAGAGAGAGAAAGCAATATGTGATTTATTTGCATCGAATGCATTCTGAATGGCACCACAAATACCGTTTACCTGAGTAAATGTACCAATTCCAAAAAGACCTACGAGAGTTCCGAAAATAGCAAAAAGGATTGCAAGCCATTTCCAGTTTTTACCCATACCTTTTTCAATTACATAGAAAGGTCCACCAAGAACGTGACCGTCTTCCTTTACTTCGCGGTACTTAATAGAAAGCATACATTCAGCGTACTTTGTAGCTGTACCAAGAAGAGCAGCAACCCACATCCAGAAAAGAGCACCAGGACCACCGGCAAGAATAGCAGTAGCAACACCTACGATGTTACCAGTACCGATTGTTGCAGAAAGAGCTGTACAAAGAGCAGAGAAACCAGAAAGTTCTCCCTTTCCTTCATTTTCCTTGAAGATGCTCTTGAATGCACGTCCAAGCTTTGTAAACTGAATACCGCGTGTAGCAACTGTCATTACGATACCAGTAACAAGAATAAGGGCAATTGTTGGGATTCCCCATACAACGTCGTCAATAGTGTTAAGGATTTGTTCAAACATGTGTTTGTCCCCTTTAAAAAAATTAAGAGCTGGTTGTCAAAAACCAGCTCCCTAAAGAGTAAACAGAACGTAATAGATTTTGCTCCGTCCTTTATGCCTGAGATATCAGAACCATGTTACACAAACTGTGTACGCCAGCTTCCTAACCCTTCGGCGTCCTGCGGGATTGCAGGAACTCTCCAGAGAAGGTGTGGATAGGAGTCGAACCTACCAATGATGGTTTTGCAGACCAGTCCCTTACCGCTTGGGTACCACACCAAAAAAAATGTATGTTTAATATATAGAAGATGGGTGCCTTTGTCAATAGATAAACTGACAGCTAAACGCCAAAACTCCTCGATGCAGCCTGATGTGTTTTTTCCACTCCGCCCATCATTTCACCCGGGTATATTTAAAGCGTCATCCTGAACTTGTTTCAGGATCTATTCACGGGGTTTCTTCTATAGATTAAACACACTTCTTTTTTAATATTGCGAGAACTTCCTGGGCTTCGTTGGCATTGTCGAAGATGAACTGGCGGGTGCGGCCTTTTTTGGGTTTTATCATGATTACATAATCAGGATGAGTCGATTCTTCTTCTGTAAGGATTCTATCTATATCTTTATACCAGAAAATATCTGAGCCAACTATCATAAGATTTTCATAAATGCCGTTTACCGGATAAAAAGTGCTCTCGCGGGTGGCAATAAACATTCCTAAGACTCCGCACAGGGGAATCACAAAATTGAGGCGACCAAAATCTAATTTTACCGTCAAAAGCATCAAAATAAAGGCAATTCCTGTTGTTAAATATGATGACAAAGGATTCTTTTTTGCCAGTGCAAGTAATTTGTCACCAGCCTTCTTCATAACACTTATTCTATAAAAAGGCATGCCTACACTTATGATTATCATAAGACAGAATGGAATAATTGCAAAAATAATTACTTTAAGACTCATTTTATTTCTCCAGAAATTTTTTAAGCGTTATACGTGCACTCTCAAAAGCAAGAGGGATTTTTTCTATATCTTCAAAAGATGCAACACGGAAAGAGGCAAAGCCCTGAACTTCACTTTCTTCGGGCTTGAGTCTTTTTATAAAGTCCTCGATTGAATCAAACTGTGGCGGTAAATCTGCTGTGAAAAAAATGTCGCAGGTTTTGTATTCCAGATTCTTGTATTCATAAGTATTGGGAGCGGAGCATAAATATTTTACATTATCAATTCCAACTCCAATTTCTTCACGACATTCTCGCATAGCAGCTTCTTCTGCACTTTCATCAAAATCTACAAAACCGCCAGGAACTGCATAAAAACCTTTGCGGGGTTCTTTTGCCCGTACTTCAAAAAGTACATTTTTGTTTTTATCCTGAATTACTACGCCCACAGCTGAAGCCACATTGTTATAAAGATCAAAGCCGCAGTCCGGGCAAGTCCATTTTCTGTTACCATGATTTTCGATTTTTTTACTGCCGCACATAGGGCACAGCTTAAAATCATTTTTCAACCCGTTTATTTTTGTCATTTAAAACACCTCATTGTTATGGCATCTGCAAGCGCTTCGGAACGTTTAATTGTCTGAATTACAAGCGGTACAATCAGAGGAATTACAGCCCTGATTTTTGCAAGCTTACCTTTTACGCTGCCCAATCCTCCGCGGATAGCCTGAGTTTTTAAGATAGCAACAGCTTCATCCACAAGAAGCGGAATGAATCTGAAAATTACTTCTATAATCAAAATAACATAACGAATTATTTTTTTAGTAAAGCACATTAAGCGCAAAAGAATCTTAAGTCCATCCATAAGATCGTATTCCGGAGTAGAAATGAAGAAGGCTGAAATACAGGCCAATGCAGCATCTGTTCTTATAATTGCCGCAAGACAGAAAAGCAGTTTTGATGGGGTTATCATAAACCACTTCCAGCTGGTAAAACGAACTTCGTCTGGTAATGCCGGATGAAAAATAATCTGGAAAATACTGAAGAACAAAAGAAAAGGAAGAATCTTTAAGCTGGCTATAAACAAACGTTTGAGAGAAAAACCGCTGAGAAGGCAATAAATCATTCCTGCAAAAAGTGCGGCACAGCATAACCACAGAGGGCGCACAGCAAGAGAAAAAACAAAAAGCGCAAGGAACAAAAGAATTCTAAGAATAGGCGGTATTTTTTCTACCGGAGCCCTTTTATTTTGCTTTGAACGTGAAAGGCCTGTAGAAAGATTTTTCAATCCTGAAATCATACCTGCAATTTCCATTGCTGGAAGTTTTTTAGAATCATCTGATGCTAAAGAATTATTTTCAATTTGCACGGCTAAAGAGTCACTTTCAACACGACCGTTTTTTATAACAATTTCACGATCTGCAAAATCAGCTTCATCGCGTTTATGCGTACTGAATATTACTGTTTTTCCTTCATCTGCAAGCTTTCTAAGCATAGCCATAACTTCATCTTTTGAAGGACTGTCCAGGCCTGCAGTTGGTTCATCAAACATAACTACATCAGAGTTCATTGCAAGAATTCCTGCAATACTAAGCCTTCTCTGCTCACCGCCCGAAAGTTCAAAAGTATGACGCTCACCAAATTTTTCAAAAGGAATGGCCGCTTGATTCATGGAACGCTCAACTATTTCTTTTAATTCTTTTCCACTAATTCCCCGGTTACGAGGACCAAAAGCAACATCATCTGCAGCAAACTGTTCGAAGAGCGCCGCCTGTGCATTTTGCTGGGCAATCACAGGACGCTGCGAACTCTGACAATAAAGATTTCCCTCATCAGGAATCATAAGACCGGCACAAACTTCCATCAAAGTTGATTTACCCGCGCCGGATGCACCAGTAAGGGCTGTTAATGTTCCTTTATAAAAATCAAGATTTATGTCGAATATTCCGTGTACCTTATTATCTGCAATACCTTGCTTTTTTCCTTCGTGTACATAAGTAAGGTCCCGCAGGCTCAAAGCAATTTCATTTTCACAAATATTATTTTTGCGTTTATTTTTAGCAAGCGACTTTCCGCAAATCCGGCTCACATTCGCCTCATCCTCCATAAACGCGTTTTTCGTTCCGTAAAAAAATACCCGGCCATCTTCCATGCCAAGAACAGTATCCGCATCCGAAAGAGTTTCCAGATCATGAGTAATCTGAATAATCGTGTTTCCGCATTTATGCCAGTATCGGATAAACTCAAGAATCTCACTTCGAGACAGAGGATCCAGCATAGAAACCGCTTCATCAAGAATCAGAATTTCCGGACGAAGGGCAAGAACACCACTCAAGGCAATCTTCTGAGTCTGACCGAGTGAAAGAGCAGAAGTTGAAGAAGAAGCTCTGTCCAGCATATCAACAATGTTCAAAGATTCAATTACCCGAAGCTCAACTTCACCAGGAGGGAGCCCAAGATTCTGCGGCCCAAATGCATTATCGCGTGAGACCACACCGCTTACCAGCTGATCTTTTGGAGACTGAAAAACTATACCAATTCTGTTATTTTCTTCGATTTCTATCGAACCGGATGCAGGCACTTCAAGCCCGCACAAAAGCCTTGCAAGAGTACTTTTCCCGCATCCGTTATAACCTACAATGGCAACATAAGAGCCCTTTTCAATGCCAAAGGAAACATCAAAAAGGGCCGCTTTATTACTCTGCGGATATTTAAAATTAAGATTTTTAACTGTTATTACGCTCAATTATTTTTCTATACCATTAAAAATCAATTGTTATTACAACTGTACCAGTTTCCGGACCAGGCTCAGGTGTTGGAGTTGGCGTTGGATCAGGTGTTGGCTCTGGTGTTGGAGTTGGCTCCGGTGTTGGTTCTGGAGCAGGAGTAGGATCTGGAGCAGGCGCAGGTGTTGGATCAGGATTATCAATAACCTGTGAATTATCTGCAGCTGGTGTATTTTCTTTTGCTTCAGCAGAAGCAGTTGTAACAGCTGTGATAACATCATTTGCACTTTGTACAACTGTATTTACAGGAGCCGAAATATACCCCTGTTCTGAAACCTCAATTGAACAGTTTGCTGTAAGCAGAATTCCATCATCTGAAGATAGCCCTGCAGCCTCTTGAATTTCTCCGGCTTCTTCGCCTTCTGCAACCTCTTCACTATTTTTCTTTTCTTCAGAAGATTCAGCATCTTCCTTCTTATCCTTCTTTTCTTTCTTTTCCCCTTCTGCCTGCTCACCATCACTTTCGGTATTTTCTTTTGGAGGAACATAAACCGAAATAGCAACTATTCCTTCTATACAAGAAATCTTATTATTTGAATCAATAATCCAGTCTGTACCACGACATGACGCAACCGCTACCGCAGTATGAACCTGATAATTAACACGCTTATTATCAACGTGCTTTACCTGAGAACGGGCTGCACCTGTTTTCAGGTAAACATTAACGTTATCTGTATTTCCTTTAGTAGAAAGTTCTTCAAGGGTTATTCGTGTAACCGGTCCAAGATACATTACAGAATCCATGATTTTAATTTTTGCTTCAGACTGGAATCCTGTACTTACAGTATCTGATTTAGCCAATGAATCACCTTTCTGGAGAGGTACCCATTTATCACCACGCAGAACTTCAACCTTACCACTTACAAAGGTTACTGTTGCATCAGCTGCATAAAGACCTGTACATGCACAAATTAATAAAGCGATTAAAAAACTTCTGATTTTTTTCATTATTTACCCCCGCTTTAGAACTGAAGCGCAGCCTTAAGTGTGGCCGCATAATTACCAGCTTTTTTATAATCATCAAATCCAGTAAAGGTATCAATAATACAAGAAATCTGTAAATCACTCAGAATATTGAATATAACTGAACCAGAAACATCAATTCCATGGAACTTTGTATCAGCTTTAGTTATACCTATAACACCTTTTCCGGTAACTGATGCATATAAGTTTCTTTTTACAAACATATATGAAAGTTTTGGAATTATTCCACCATTAAATCTAGAATCATTTGTAATAGTTCTGCTGGTTATACCTGTAAAGGTAAGAATATTTTCATTTGCAGATGAAAGATATTCTGCACCAGCCGTAATCATACCCTTTGGTACATAAACATTAAAATCTGCCTTTCCGTCAAACATGAATTTCTTAAACTCAACAGTTCCGGCAGTGAAAACAACTGAATAAGATCCCCAGGTTGAAACAGGTCCTTTCAGATAAACAGAACCATACATTTTTTGTTTATAGACTGTTGAAACAGGAATGAATGCTTCTCCCAGAATTCCAACTGTATGTTTATTAAACAAGGTTTTATAACTGAAATCAGCCATGACAGGAATATACTGAGGACATAGGCTGTAAAAATCCTTATTCTTTTCAGGAACAATTGTATTTTCAACCATAGAAACATTAAAACTATTCAACAGTCCTGTATATCCACCGTACAATTTTGCATCAAATTTTTTTGCATTATAAGCAAGTAATAAACCATCAGAAATCTGATTGAATACTATTCCATTTGAATCATTTACATAAAAACGTCCTGCATTCATGTTAAGCATTCCGTTTCCAAGTTTCCATGAACCAGACAATCTGAATAAATCACTGTCTACAATATTTTTGAAAGTTGATGTATTTGTTTTGAAGGCATACTTCAGATTGTATTTATAAAGTGCTTCTGCATCAAAAACGAGTGAACCTTTTTTGGAAATCGGTGCCCTCAATGAAAGATAAATTCCATTAGACTGCTCAAGAACAGGTACTGTAAAATCATGATTCTCTGAAATCTTTGTTGTGTTATCAATTACCCCGCTCCATGAAAGGGCAAAAGACGGCAGGCAGAAAGAGAATAATACTGACAGAGCAATGAAGGTCTTATTTATCTTTTTCATCTTACATTTCCTCCATTGAAACACTTGCCATATCAAAATCGCTGTAGGTACTTACACAAGCCGTATAAATTGAAAGTGCATCTGAACCGGAAATTAATTCCGAAGGATCTATCGTTGATTTTATAATACCATCACGCTGGAACTGCTTAAAAACATATCGCGGAGAACCTTTTGTAACTCTGTACATAAGACCTCCTTTTATAGTCCACAACTTTGAAAACAAATAAGCAACTTCTACGGCAGGAATTGCACTTTCAGCATTTTTTCCTGCTTTTACAAGCCCTTTTTCCTGCATTACTATTACTGCATTTTCGTATGATGAGTTTTCATCTGTATAATCTAACTGAACGGCTGTCAGATAGCAAATCTGTCCGAAAGTAACTTCTTTTGTATCAAGGATATCTGTTATTACATCAGCAGACTGGGCATAAATTGATGCTGCTAAAAGAAAAGTAAATACTAAGACCATTATCTTTTTCATAAGCTACATATTACAGTACATTTTGACAGTTGTCTACTTTTAACGCTATAATAGTAGCAAATGGTTACTTTAAAAGAAATTGCAGAAAAATGTTCTGTTTCAATCACAACAGTTTCAAATATTCTCAATGGAAAATCGAATGTTTCAGAAAGCACAAAGGAACGAGTTCTTGAAGTAATCAAGGCAACCGGTTACCGTCCGAATTATATGGCCAGAGGCCTCCGTGCCAGTAAAACAAATTCTGTAGGAATCATTATTGATGACCTTACAGAATTCAGTTCTACAGGAATCATTGACGGTATAATGGCTTATTTTGATGAACATAAATACAAGGCTATTCTCGAAAACCTTCGTTTTTATTCCAAATGGGGAACAAAATGGTATCATAACAAGGGCTATGAAGATTCAGTTCAGCAGGCAATTGATGAATTTGAATCCATCAAAGTTGATGGAATTATTTACGTTGCCGGCCATGCAAGATGCATTTCCTGCATTCCGGAAAAACTGAACACTCCGCTTGTTATTTCTTACGCATTTACCGAACAGCCTGGTTTTGCATCTGTTGAATTTGATGATGTAAAGGCTGCCTGCGATATTACAACTCATCTTATAAAAAACGGTCACAAAAAAATCGCCGTAATTGCCGGTTCTAAAAACAATATTCATACAGAACGCCGTCTTGAAGGCTTTAAGAAGGCTATGAAAGAAAACTCTCTTTCTGTAAATGAAAAAGATATTGTTTATGGCAAATGGGATGCAGAAAGCGGGTATCAGAATGCGCAGACTCTCTTAAAAGGCTCTGATTACTCTGCAGTTTTCTGTTTCAACGACCTTATGGCTGCCGGAGTTTATGATTATCTTTATGAGAATAAACTTATTCCTGGAAAAGATATTTCTGTAGCAGGCTTTGATAACCGTACAATGTCTCAGTTCTTAAAACCAGCTCTTACAACAGTAGAAATTCCGCTGGTAGAAATCGGCAGGAAATCTGCAGAACTGATTTTGAAACAGATTAATAATCCTGATGATTTTGAAGTTCAGCACCACTTTGTACAGTGCGGAATAATAGAGCGTGAATCTGTTGGTTGCCTAAAATCGTAAATCCGTTAAAAAACGAGCCGAAAGGGTCGTTTTAGGATTTTCGAAAGAATGGCTCAGAGGCAAGCTGCGCTTGCCGACTTTATTAAGTATATAGGAGAACATCGTGAACGAACAATTAATTGTTGATTACAAAAACTTTTTGAATAACGGAAAAACCGAAAGAGAATGTGTTGAACAGATTTTGAAAATGGCCCAGAAAAACGGCTATAAAGATATTTCAAAATTCAAAAAACTCAGTCCGGGCGATAAGGTTTATATCACAAAAATGAATAAGGCTGTTGCCCTTTTTGAAATCGGTTTTGAGCCTATAGAAAAAGGAATGAACATTCTTTGCGCTCATATTGATTCACCACGTCTGGATGCAAAACAAAATCCTTTTTACGAAAAAGACTGCATTACATATATGAACACCCACTACTACGGCGGAATCAAAAAATATCAGTGGACTACCCTGCCGCTTGCCATTCACGGTATTGTAGTTAAAAAGGATGGAAAATCTGTAAATGTAGTTATCGGTGAAAATAATGATGAACCGGTTTTCTGTATTTCTGACATTCTCCCTCACCTTGCTCAGGATCAGCTTAAAGAAAAAGCAAGTGATTTTATCAAGGGTGAAGATTTAGACGTAATCATGGGTTCAGTTTCGCCTTCTCCAAAAGATGAAAATCTTACAAAAGAAGAAAAGAAAGACCTTAAGGAAAAAAGCAAGAGGACTGTACTTGCCCTCTTAAAAGAAATGTACGGAATCGAAGAAAAAGATTTTGAGTCTGCAGAACTTGAGATTGTACCGGCTGGAAAAGCCCGCGATATGGGTCTCGACCGCTCAATGATTCTCGGTTACGGACAGGATGACCGTTCCTGCGCTTATGCTTCGGTTGCAGCTATGCTCGAGGCTCATGCCGGGAAAAGAACTACCTGCTGTCTTTGTGTAGATAAAGAAGAAATCGGAAGTGTTGGTGCAACCGGTATGGCTTCTAATCTTTTTGAAAATATGACTGCAGAAATCATTGCCCTTACAGAAGCTTCTTACAGCGAACTCACTTTACGCCGCTGTCTTGCTAATTCTAATATGCTTTCAAGTGATGTTAATGCTGCCTACGATCCTATGAATGCCGGCCTTTATGATAAGGAAAATGCAAGCATGCTGGGTGGCGGAGTTACCTTCCAGAAATATACAGGAAGCCGCGGAAAATCTGGTGCAAGCGATGCAAATCCTGAGTTTATTGCTAAGGTTCGTGCCGCTATGTACGACTCAAATGTAACATATCAGATGGCTGAACTTGGAAAGGTTGACCAGGGTGGCGGAGGAACAATTGCCTACCACGCTGCAAAATACGGCATGAATGTACTCGACGGTGGTGTTGCAGTTTTAAGCATGCATGCGCCTTGGGAAATCACAAGTAAAGAAGACATCAGCCAGCTCTTTGAGTGCTGTAAGGCATTCCTTGGGTTGAACTAGTCTACAATCGAAGAACGGCTCAGAGGCGAGACTATGCGAGCCGACTTATTTTTTACCTAAAAGGACTTCGTAGATTCTATCGAAGTCTTTTTTATTATCAAAACCAATTACAATCGAGCCTTTGTTGATGTCGCCTTTAAGGCTGACGTCACGGGTTCCAAAAATATTTCTGAGTTCCTGCTCAAAAGCCAGAACATCAGGATCTTTTTTAGCTGCTTTCTTATCTTCTTTTTTAGCTGCTGCGCGGCCACCGCCATTGTAAGTTTCGGCAAGAGCTTCTGCCTCGCGAACTGAAAGGCCGCTTCCAACAATTTTACCAAACATAACGCGCATATCAGCATCATTCTTTACCATAAGAAGGGCACGCGCATGGCCCGAAGTAATCTGACCGCTTACAAGAGCATGCTGAATATCAGACGGGAGCTTTAAAAGACGAATTGCATTTGCAACTGTAGCGCGGGCCTTACCAACACGCTTTGCAACCTCTTCCTGATTAAGGTCACCCATCTGAATAAGATTATAATAAGCAGTAGCTTCTTCAATAGGATTAAGGTCGGCACGCTGAATGTTTTCGATAAGTGCCATCTCGAGTTTCTGCTGTTCGTCGAACTTGCGGAGCTGAACAGGAACCTTTGTAAGTCCTGCCATTTTTGCGGCACGTGTACGGCGTTCACCGGCAATAATGTAGAACTGACCGTCGCCTGCATCTTCGATAATAATTGGCTGAAGGATTCCGTTTGCCTTGATAGAATCGCAAAGTTCATCCAGCTGTTTCTGATTAAACTCTATACGAGGCTGTTTTGGGTTCGGCTTAAGAAGAGCCGGATCCAGCCACATAGAGCCATCTTCTTTCATTTCGATGGCGGCAGGAATCTTTGTTCTCTTTAAGGTTGTTGAGTGCAGGCCTCCAGCAGTAGCTGCGGCAGCACCAGTTGAAACTGCGACTTCTTCCTGTGCTGCAGGGTTTTCACCCAAAAGTGCACCAAGTCCTTTTCCCAATGCATTTTTAGCCACGGCGAATCACCTCTTCTGCAAGTTTTGCGTAACTGCGGGCACCCACACACTCTGGATCATATTTACAGATAGGAAGCCCATGAGAAGGAGCTTCTGAAAGGCGTACGTTACGCGGAATAATTGTATTGAAAACAACATCCTTAAAGTATGATTTAACCTGCATTACAACATCCTGAGCAAGGCGGGTACGTGAATCATACATAGTAAAGAAAATACCACCAATCTTAAGTTCCGGATTAATACCCTTCTGAACTTTCTGAACGGTCTGCAAAAGAAGTGTAATACCTTCTAGAGCAAAATATTCACACTGCATAGGAACAAGAACTGAATCTGCGGCAGCAAGACCGTTAAGTGTAAGAATGCCAAGGGAAGGTGGACAGTCAATCAGAATATAATCATAAACATCCTTAAGTGGTTCAAGCGCATTTTTAAGGTAGAATTCACGGTCTTCCTGATCTGCAAGCTCAATTGCAACACCCGAAAGGTCTATAGATGCACTGATTGCATCGAGATTTTCTACTGTTGTCTTTTTGATTGCTTTTTCTGGTTCAACCTGACCGGCAAGCAGCTCATAAATTGTAGGCTTGTCTTTTGAAACACCTACACCGCTGGACATATTGCCCTGAGAGTCAAAATCTACAAGAAGAACCTTTTTTCCGGCAAGCGCGATATATGCGCCGATATTGATTGCGGAGGTGGTTTTACCAACACCACCCTTCTGATTTACAAAAACAATACACTTTCCCATATAAGAAAATGTATCATTTTTTATTAAAATAGTATACTGTTAATCATTATGATTTTAAGTGTGACTTTGTCGAAACCTGTTAATAATATTGAAGATTCTCTTGGAAAGCCTTATATAAAGATTAAAATTCGTGCAGTAAACACGGCGGATGGTGCTTCTTACCAGGCCGAAATGTTTACAAAAACTCAGGTTTTTCATAAGAAGTTCAATGAGAAAGAATTGGACGAGTTTTTGAAGCAGAACTCGGGCATTACATTTAAGAACGTTGTTACACGAACAGATACTGAAGAAATCACTCTGCTTACTAATAAAAAGGGAAAGACTACAGAGCTCCATAGGAAACTGGCCGGCCCGGTTATTTCGACAGACTCAACCACCAGCCCGCTAAAAATCCTGCCAGAGAAAAAGAAAAAATATCTTCTTCCCGAAGGCAGACCAGTTCCTTTCCTCGTGCTGCTTGGAATTATGAATGATGAAGGCAAGGTGATTTCTGCCCGTTACGACAAGTTCCGCCAGATAAACCGCTTTCTGGAATTTATTGATGACATTCTGCCTGAGTTCGCAGACAAGACTGCCGCCGGACAGCCTCTTCGTATTGCAGACTTTGGCTGCGGAAAATCTTACCTTACTTTTGCTGTACATTATTTTCTTACAGAAATCCGTCATATTCCCTGTGAAATAGAAGGACTGGATCTAAAGGAAGAAGTTATCACTTATTGTAATGACATGGCAAAAAAACTTGGCCTGCAAAATCTGATTTTCCACACAGGAAATATTGCCGCTTATTCGGGCAAGCATAACCCTGATATAGTAATCACTCTCCATGCCTGCGACACTGCTACCGATTACGCCTTAAAATATGCCGTTGAGCGCGAGGCTCGTGCAATTTTAAGTGTACCTTGCTGCCAGCATCAGATAAACACACAGCTCCAGAAACAGGACAAAGCAACAGCTTCTGAAATTCCTTCTGAATTGACTCCGCTTTTAAAATGGGGAATCATCCGGGAAAAATTCAGTTCACTTGTAACAGATGCACTCCGCGGCGAATGGCTTGAGCAGCAGAATTATAGAGTTCAGATGCTTGAGTTTATTGACATGGAACATACGCCAAAAAACATTTTAATTCGCGCAGTAAAAGCTTCCTGTAAAAAGGCAACAGAAGGCAAGCTTCCTGAATTGCCGGAGCTTGCGGCAGCTCTTAATGTTAAGCCTGAAATCTTTTCATAATCGTTTATAGTAAATTTTCCCGACTTCCCACAGTCCAGTATCCCTATTATAATTTTGATTTATGAAAACTCTTTTTAATGACGGCTGGCAGTTTTTTAAACTGGCCCTTAATGAAAAATCAATGTATAAGGATGGAACTCCTGTCCTTTTTACTCCAGATCAGTTTTTTGATTCTTCTGAAAATCAGTCTTACAGGCCGGTTACACTTCCTCACGACTGGCAGATTTATCATGTTAATGATTTATATAAAAACAGCGCAGGCTTTTATAAAAAGAGTTTTACTCTGACAGATGCCGATTGTCAAAATCGCTATATTGCGCTGAATTTTGAAGGCGTTTATATGAACAGCGCTGTCTGGGTGAACGGGAAAAAAGCGGGCGAATGGAAATACGGTTATTCTGCTTTTGAATTTGATATAAGCGATTATGTTCGCCCAGGCGAAAATGAAGTGCTTGTGATTGCAGTTTATCAGAATTGTAATACGAGATGGTATTCTGGAGCTGGAATTTTCCGCGATGTTTTTTTGATTAACAGTCCGGCAGTACACCTTGCAAGCGGCGGAGTTTATATCAGTACAAAGCCGGTAAAAGAAACAGAGCTCAACGGTGACTGGAAAATCAAAATCAGTACGGAAGTTGCGGGCGTGAAAGACTCTGCAGAAACGACAATCCATCACAGTCTGATATCTTCTGACAATAAGGTATTTGCAGCTTTTGAAGGAGACGGTGAGTTTATTATTCCATCCCCTGCTCTCTGGGATATCAATAATCCTTCCTTTTATATTTTGAAAACAAGGCTAACAGATAGAAACGGAACAGTTCTTGACGAAACAAGCCAGCATTGTGGTTTTAAGCTTGCCAAGTTTACTACAGATGAAGGTTTCTTTTTAAATGGCCGCCATGTAAAGATTTACGGTGCCTGCCAACATCATGACCTTGGTGCACTTGGAGCTGCTTTTAATGTAACAGCTCTTCGCCGTCAGTTCACCCGTCTGAAAGAAATGGGAGTAAATTCCGTAAGATGCTCTCACAACCCTCCTCCTTCTGCCTGGATGGATTTATGTGATGAGATGGGAATAATGGTAGACAGTGAAGCCTTTGATATGTGGGAAAAATCAAAGACTCCTTTTGACTACGGAAATTATTTTAATGAGTGCTGTGAAAAAGACGTTCGTTCCTGGATACGAGACGGCCGTAATCACCCGAGCCTTATCATGTGGTCTATAGGAAACGAGATTTATGATACGCATATAGGTAACGGTCTTGAAATTACAAAAAGACTTTATGATGCAGTTGTAAAAAATGATCCGGAACGCAATGCTCCAATTACAATTGCATCAAATTATATGATGACAGACGGTGCACAAAACTGTGCAGAACACATAGACCTTGTCGGCTACAATTATCTTGAAAGGCTTTACAATGAACATCATAAAAAATATCCCCACTGGAAAATTTATGGAAGCGAAACAGGTTCAACTGTTCAAAGCCGTGGAATATATCACTTCCCGGATTCACTGCAGCTGGTTACTTTCAGCGACGGCCAGTGTTCAACTCTCGGAAACTGCACGACTCCCTGGGGCTGTGCAAACACCCAGACTGTAATTGCAAATGACCGCGACTGTCCTTTTAGTGCCGGCCAGTATATATGGACAGGCTGGGATTATATCGGAGAACCAACTCCTTATCATTCAAAATCATCTTTCTTCGGACAGATTGATACAGCAGGATTTCCGAAAGATACTTACTATCTTTTCAAATCTGAATGGGCTGGAAAAAATGCAAAACCTTTTGTACATTTGTTACCCTACTGGGACTGGAACGAAGGCCAGCTGATTGATGTAAAAGCCTATACAAATGCTGATTTTATAGAACTCTTCTTTAACGGTCAGTCTCTGGGCAGGCAGGAAATAAATCATAAAAACGGAGCAGCTCCATTCGGTCAGTGGCAGCTTGAATATCACAAAGGTGAAATTCGTGCTGTGGCTTATGATTCTGATGGAAAGATTATTGCAGAAGATGTAAAGAAATCCTTTGGAGAGCCTGCAAAAATCATTCTGAAGCCGGAAGAAGATTTTAACATCAGCCGTCATTCCGAGCTGAGTAACGATGGAATTATCCACTTCATTCAGATAATGCTGGCTGACAAAGACGGAAGTCTCGTTGAAAATGCCCGCAATTATATTACCATAAACATTGCCGGTGATGCAGAATTGTTAGGCATGGATAACGGTGACTCTACAGATTACGAAGAATATAAACCTGAAGGAAAACACAGTCACACAAGAAAGCTTTTTGCAAACCGTCTTATTGCGATTGTAAAAGCAAAGAAAAAAAGTTCTTCATTTGTATTAACTGCTGCCAGCACAGGACTTCAAAACGTTTCGATAAAGTACAATGGAAATGCACCTGCAGGACAGGAAAAATGGACTGAGGTTGCACCATACTTAGCAATAAGACCAGAAAAAGATTTTGTTCCTACCCGTAAAATAGAACTTATTGCAGCCGGCTCAACAAAACTGGATAAGGCAAACCGCGAAATAAAGGTTACTGCAAAAGTTCTTCCGGAAAATGCTTCGATAAAAGAAATAAACTGGAATCCTGTTTTTAAGGAATGTATTTCAAGCGACAATATAACAGTTAGTCCGGTAGCCGAACCTACCGAAGCCACAGCCTACACCCGAATTATTCAGGCTGCAGGAGATGGTGAATGTATATTACGCTGTACCGCGCAGAACGGAACAAAATACGACGAAGTAATAAGTGATCTTCCGTTTACGGTCAGCGGAATCGGAAGCTGCCGTCTGAATCCTTACCAGCTTGTAGAAGCCTGCCGCTTTACAGCCTGGGATGAAACAGATGGAAAAGAAAAACCTGAAATGTCACTTGAAAGCGGAATCTCAAACCGCAAGTGCGGCGAAACCTGGGTAAGCTTTGAAAAAGTTGATTTTGGAGCAGATGGTGCAGACTCTATTCATCTTCCAATTTTCAGTTTTGAAACAGAGCTCCCGATTGAAGTCTGGGATGGCAAAGGAACCGGTAAAGAAAGTGAATGTCTTGGCCGTTTCACTTATAAACATGAATCCGTTTACAACACCTACAATGAAAATGTGTTTACGCTTTCACACCGTCTTTTTGGACTTCATACAATTACAATCGTTATGAAGACTGATATTTACCTTCACGGATTTTATTTTGATAAAACTCCAAAGGCTTATGCAAAACTTCGCGCTCTGGATGCAAACCTTATAGCCGGCGATACATTTACAAAAACTGCAGAAGCCGTAGAAGGAATCGGAAATAATGTAAACCTTGATTTTTCTGATATGGATTTTGGAGAAGCCGGAGCTGCGAACCTTACAATCTGCGGTAAATCTAACAGCGAGAACAATACAATAAACATTAAGTTCTTTGCGGCCGACGGCACAAGCTCAACTCAGGTAATCGAGTTTCCTCATAGTGATGATTACGAGGAAAAGACCTTCGAAATCAAACCTGTCACCGGCGAACAGAAAATCAGTTTTGTATTCCTGCCGGGAAGCAATTTTGATTTTAAGTGGTTTAAATTTATTAAATAGATTGTCCGGTCACCCTTCGACAAGCTCAGGAACCGTCGGACAATCTTATATCAAATACACAACCACCCCAAGCACTGCCAGTAGAACAACATTATAGGCGGTGAAGACGGCAAAGTAACTGTGATGGTGTGTGGTTCCGACAGGCTCAACCACCGCCGTTTCTGCGCTGTAAAGTTTGAAGGAAATTACACTCGCCATTGACGCAATCAGGGTACCGAGGCCGCCGACATTTACGGCGAGAAGAAGCATTGCGCCGTTCTGGGTGAAGCCGGAAAGCAGGAGGGCTGCCGGAACATTGCTTATAACCTGACTCGCTGCAATCCCCGTAACATAAGTTTTCAGTGGCGACGACAAAAGCGATTTTATAAAATCAGAAAAAGCCGGAACCGTAGACAAAGTTTTCGTAAAAATAAAAAATCCAACAAAGGTAAGCAGCAAACTGTAATCTACCTTTTTGAAAAGACGCCAGTTGCAGATTGCCATTACCACAATAGTCACTGCTAACATAATCAGATAATTTACAACATGAAATACTGCAAGAAGACAGATTACAAAATCAATAAAATAAAAGATGGTTCGAAAATCTGCCTTAAGTCGCACAACCTGAGTCTGAAGCGCATTACCAGGCAAAGCATGCGGCTCTTCGAATCCGCCGTGCTCTGCAAGTTTTTTTCTTGTTAAAAACAAAATTATAACTGCCAGAATAAAAAGTGACGGCAATGCAATTTTTGCAGTGAGCGCAAAGAACTCAAGTGCGCTAAAGCCGTAATAGGAAAACAAAAAAAGATTCTGTGGATTTCCCATCGGAGTTATGCAGGAACCAAGATTTGCCGCAAGAGTTTCCAGCACAACAATATGCAAGGCAGAAAGATTAATCCGTTTAAAAATCAAAAGTGTAATCGGAACAAAGGTCAAAAGTGCAACATCATTTGTAACAAACATCGAAGAGAAAAACACAAGGTAAGTCAAAAGAAAATAAAGCGACCGGCGGGTTTTACAAAGCCGCAGAAGACGTGAAGCTATAAAGTCCAGAAAGTTCTGACTCTGAAAAGCCTTAATTACAATCATCAGGGAAAATAAAATTGCAAGTGTTCTGAAATCAATTGCCTCAGCACATATTGAAGCTGCCGGACGGATAAGGCAAACTGAAACTATTGCCAGAAGCAGCGCCGCAAAAAGCACAGGTTCTTTTTTTATAAAATTCTTAAGATAAACAAGCGGATTTTTCATAATTTGATTATAGCATTCTCCTCAAAAAGATAGAACAAAAACAAGTTTTTTTGTATATTCAAAAATATGAAAATAGTTGTTTTAGCAGGCGGAATAAGCCCGGAACGTGATGTTTCACTTTGTTCAGCCAGTCTTATCTCTAACGCCCTTTTGAAAAAGGGACATGAAGTTGCATTTGTAGACATATATCTTGGACTTGATGAAAAGACCTCTCTGGAATCCTGCTTTGTTTCTAAAGATTCAGGCAAAGAGTTTTCCTATAAAATACCAGAAACAGAACCAGACCTTGAAGCTTTAATTGCCTCTCAGGGTGGCCGACGCGAATTGATTGGTCCGGGTGTTATTGAAATCTGTAAAATTGCAGATGCAGTTTTCCTTGGCGGCCACGGCGGCATGAGCGAAAACGGAAGACTTCAGGCTGTCCTCGACTGTTACAACATTCCATACACAGGGTCAAGCTACATTGGCAGCGCTCTTGCTATGGACAAAAACATAAGCAAAACTTTATTTACACATTATGGAATTCCAACTGCAGAGTGGATGATTTTTGATCCTAAAAAAGATTCACTTGCTATGGTTCAGGAAAAAATCGGTTTTCCTTTTGCCGTAAAGCCTACAGGCTGCGGTTCAAGCTGCGGAGTTTCTCTTGTTCATAACGAAGCAGAATGGGCTCCAGCAATTGAATACACAACTAAATACGAAGACATTTGTCTTATTGAAAAAATGATTCACGGCAGAGAATTTTCAATTGGTATTCTGGATGGAAATGTCCTCCCGATTATAGAAATCAGGCCAAAGCAGGGTTTTTATGATTATAAAAATAAATATCAGGCCGATGCCACAGAAGAAATCTGTCCTGCCCCACTTTCACCAGAAAGGACAAAAGAAGCACAGGATCTCGCTTTAAAAGTCCACAAGCTTTTAGGACTTGGAAATTACTCTCGCGTAGATTTTATTCTTTCTGATAAGGATGATAAGTTCTACTGCCTCGAAGCAAACAATCTTCCGGGAATGACACCTAACAGCCTTCTGCCACAGGAAGCCAAGGCTATAGGAATTTCTTACGAAGATCTTTGTGAAAGACTTGTTCTTTCTGCTTCAAGAAAACAGTAAGCACTTAATTTTTTTACTTAATTTTTTTCTGCAAGATTTACAACCCACTTCTCTTTTTTAAGCCAGAAGTGGGCAATCATGATTTTCGGAACTTCAACGAACTTGATGATTGCATACATGATAACCGGCCCCACGGTGGTGCATTTTGCAAGAAGGAAAATTCCTGGGATTACAACTCCAAGGTTTCCGATTCCATCTACGAGCATTCCCATCATTGTGTCACCACCCGCACGGCTCACCGCAAACTGTCCGTTTATGTAAACCCAGGCCGGCATGTAAATTGCCATAACCAAAACCATCTGCCGGCAGATATGCTGCGCGTTTGCACTCAGGTTTCTGAATACGACTGGAACCAGCAGCATGCACAAAAGCCCCACACCGGTAAAGAAAAGTCCGAAGATTTTTGCGCCGTTCAAAAGCCACACTTTTTCCCTGCGGGCACGATCCAGTTCCCCACCTCCCAGATCTTTTCCAATGATTACTCCGGTAGAAGTTATGATTCCGCTGAAGGCAACAAAAAAGAGATTTGAAATTGCAAAACTGGACGACATTCCGGAAACTACGTCGGCGCCGCCACGGCCATTGTAGAGAGCTGTTGTAATTGTTTCTGCAATTGCCCATACCATTTCGGAAAGCATTATCATCCAGGCTTTTTTCAGGATTTCGCCAAAGAGACGGAAGTTTATGCGGAACATATCAAAAATTTTTATTGCGAAATCAGGCTTCTGCTTAATCATATATCCGATAAAAATCACAGCTTCTACAGAACGCGCAATCACAGTTGCAATGGCAGCACCGCGAACCTCAAGCCGCGGTGCCCCAAGATTTCCATAAATCAAAATCCAGTTGCAGATAGTATTTACACAGGTTGCAATAATCGAAATTACAAGCGGAACTTTTACTTTTCCAATCTCACGAAGCGAAGATGATATCATTGCAGAAATCATCCATGGGATTCCCATAAAGCCCATAATGCGCATGTATTTTTCGCCCTGATCAAGAATCAAATCTGCCTGTGTATTCCCCTGAACCATAAGACTAAGAATATGACGTGGAATCCCCATACAGGCAAAAGAAAAAACTGCAACTACAAACAATCCCATCCAGAGCTTAAAACAGAAGGACTGCTTCATTCCCTCCTTATCTTTAGCTCCCGAAAACTGTGTAAGAAAAATTCCTCCTGCCATGCAGATTGTGTTCATAAAAACCATGAAGACAAAAATGATCTGTCCGCAGATATTTACGCCAGACATTTTTACATCACCAAGTCCGGCAACCATAAAATTATCAATCAGCGAAACCAGATTCTGAATGAGCATCTGTGCCATTACAGGAACTGCAATCTTAAGGGCATCGGCATAAAAGGAGAAAGGGCCGAATTGTGTTTTTAATTGAGTTTTTTGAAGCATTTGAAAAGTATACAACAGGATTTCACTTGTTTCTACAGAAAGCAGATTTTTTTAATTTGCCGAAACCTTTTCTTTTTTATTATATTTTATATATAGAGAAAAAAAGATTTTCGGGTCGAGCCCGATAATGACGTATATGGCAAAATATGAGTGACGAAATTCTTGAAGAAACTATTATTGATGAGGCAACTGCGCTTCCCCCATCCTTGATGAACAATCTTGCTGTTTCCGGCGATTTTTACAAAATGGCCTTTCAATTCCAGCAGATTATGATGATTTATGAAAGCGCAATTAAACAGATTGAGACTAAACTTGATATTCTGAATAAAGAAAGCAGTGTAAACAGGACACGAAATCCTATCAGCACGGTAAAAAGCCGTATCAAAAGCCCTGAAAGTATTGCTCACAAGCTTGAAAAAAAGAGCCTGCCGATTAATTTTGAATCCATGATGAAAAACCTGAACGACATTGCAGGCGTGCGGGTTATCTGTCCTTACATTTCTGATATTTATGCCGTGCGCGACATGCTTTTGAAGCAGCCGGATTTAACTCTGATTAAACAGAACGATTATATTGAAAATCCAAAAGAATCAGGCTACAGAAGCCTCCACCTTGTGATGGAGATTCCGGTTTACCTTTCAAAAACAGAGCATCATGTTCGAGTAGAGATTCAGCTGCGAACTATCGCGATGGATTTCTGGGCAAGTCTCGAACATCAGCTGAGATATAAAAACAGCGCACATGTTCCCGACAGCGTAAGACGTGAGTTATTCCGCTGCGCTGAAACAATCGCCATGACAGACCGGGAGATGGAAGAAATCGCGATTGAGTTGCAGGCGCTGGATTAGGACATCACCAAAATTATAATCCAATGTCTGCAACATTGAACAAAAATTACCGATACTAAAATTATGAAACGATTTCCTCATTTATTATCTGTAATTTTTCTGTTATTTCTTCCTTTATCTTCATTATCATCTCTCGAACTCTACAAAACCGGCGTCACAGCTTCTTACTACGCCGAGGACTTTCATGGAAAACGTACCTCTAACGGAGAGCGCTTTAATATGTATGATTATACCTGCGCACACAAAGCCCTTCCCTTTAATACTATTCTTAAAGTAACTAATCTTGCGAATGGAAAAACCTGCGAAGTACGCGTAAATGACCGCGGCCCATTTGTTGCAAGTCGTGAAATAGATCTTTCTAAGGCCGCTGCAGTAAAACTTGGCATGATTGGAAGCGGCACAACAAAAGTAAAACTAGAAATTGTAAAAAGAGGCCCGAATAATAAGCTCAGCCAACAGACAGCCGTAAGTGCCTCTAAAATAATGGCAAAGCTTGGCGGAAACTCGGGCGGCTCGTCAAGTTCAGGAAAGGCAAAGACCTCAGCCACAACAAAAAAACAGCCAAAACTCACCCCGGGCACTTACTGGGACATTCAGCTCGGCGCCTTCAGCACAAAAGAAAATGCAAAACAATTTGCCACAAAACTATCCCGCGCCGGTTTTAAGAACATAGTTCTTCAGACCTCAGCCAGCAAAGAAATAACCCGAGTAGCAATTAAAGAAATCCCAGCCGAAAAAGTACTCTCTACTCAAGATAAACTCTCAAAAGCCGGCTTCACAGAACAAGCACTTAAGAAACGAAAATAAAAAAGAGCCCGGAAAACGGACTCTTTCTTATGGATTAAACTGCAGCCGAAGGCTGTCAGTTTTGAATCTGGTTTGGCACGCACGCAAAGCGTGTCGCGCCATTAAAAGTTTTAGTCTGCAGGCGGCAGCCTGTCAGTCTGAAAACATATTAAACAAGACCCTGAGCAACCATTGCGTTAGCAACTTTTACGAAACCTGCAATGTTAGCACCTGCAACGTAGTTAACCCAGTTGCCATCTTTAGCACCAAACTTAACAGCTGTGTCGTAAGCGTTGTTATGAATGTTGATCATAATCTGGTGAAGCTTTTCATCAACTTCTTCTGCAGACCATGAGAGGCGTTCGCTGTTCTGAGACATTTCGAGACCAGATGTTGCAACACCACCAGCGTTTGAAGCTTTTCCTGGAGCATAGAGAATCTTTGCAGCGAGGAACTTGTTTACAGCATCGATGTTAGATGGCATGTTAGCACCTTCAGCAACAAGCTTTACACCGTTCTTCAAGAGCTTTTCTGCATCTTCACCGAGCAATTCGTTCTGTGTAGCACATGGGAATGCACAGTCAACTTTAACTTCCCAAACCTTCTTTCCGGCATAGTATTTTGCGTTAGGGAACTTCTTAACATATTCAGAAATACGACCGCGTTTTTCACCCTTGAGCTTCTTAACCCAGTCAAGTTTCTTCTGTGTAATACCTTCTTCATCGTAGATATATCCGTCAGAGTCAGAAAGTGTAACAACCTTAGCACCAAGCTGAATAAGCTTCTGAGCAGCGTAAGTAGCAACGTTTCCAGAACCAGAAACTGAACATACCTTACCTTCGAAGTTGTCTCCAACTTTCTTGAGCATTTCCTGAGCAAAGTAGATAAGACCATAACCAGTAGCTTCTGTACGAATCAAAGAACCACCGAATGTAAGCCCCTTACCTGTGAGAACTCCAGTATACTCATCGCGGATTCTCTTGTACTGTCCGAAGAGATAACCGATTTCGCGTCCACCAACGTTTTTGTCTCCGGCTGGAACGTCTGTATCAGCACCAATATGGCGATAAAGTTCTGTCATGAAAGACTGGCAGAAGCGCATAACTTCTTTATCTGATTTTCCGTGTGGATCGAAGTCAGAACCACCCTTACCACCACCCATTGGAAGAGTTGTAAGAGAGTTCTTAAGAACCTGTTCAAATCCAAGGAACTTAAGTACAGAAAGGTTTACTTCCTTAGAGAAACGAAGACCTCCTTTGTAAGGTCCAATAGCACTGTTGTACTGAACGCGGAAACCACGGTTTACATGGTACTTTCCTTTGTCGTCCATCCAAGGAACTCTGAACTGAATAACGCGCTCTGGTTCAACCAGGCGTTCCAAAATTGCATTTGGTTCAAGTTCTGGCATTTTAGCAACAACAGGATCGAGAGTTGTCAAAACTTCTTCAACGGCCTGCAAGAATTCAGGTTCGTTGGCATTCTTTGCTTTTACTTCTTCCCATACGCGGTTTACGTAAGCATTTTTCATTTCGTTTTACTCCTCGGTAAATGCACCAGCAAACGGCAACTCAGCAATCGGCAGGCCTGAGGCATATTTTGCATAATTATGCATTCCCAAGGAATAAATATACCACAAACTATGTTTCTATGAAAAGTAGTAAAGGTTCAAATTTGATTAAATTTTAATAAAGTTTTGAAGTAAAACTTAACTCTCAAAGACCAGACGTCCGTCAATAAAGAGATTCTTTACGCGGCCTGTGAGACGGCGGCCTTCAAAAGGAGTAGCCTTGCCCTTGCTATAGAAAAGCTTGCTGTCTACCGTCCATTCCTCATCAGGGTCCAAAACAGTGAGGTCTGCATCGTAACCAGTCTTAAGAAGTCCTTTCTGAAGCCCCAGCAGACGGGCCGGCTGAGCAGACATAAGCTGACTCAAGCGGCGTGGATTAAACTGGCAGTCTTTTACAAGAACACTGTTACAAACTCCATAGGCAGTTTCGAGGCCGGTAAAGCCCGGAGCTCCGCCTGCCTTATCATCGAGTGTATGTGGTGCATGATCTGTAGAAATTACATCAACAGTACCGTCGCGCAATGCTTCGAGAAGAGCTACACGGTCATCTTCACTGCGAAGCGGCGGGTTCACAAGAGCACGGATATATGGTTCGTCTGTACCGCAGAGAGCTAAGTGATGAGGGGTTACTTCGCAGCTTATATCAAAGCCGCCACTCTTCTTCGGGCTAGGCGCAAAAACCTCGCCGTCTTCAAAAGCCTGGTAAGCAGCGTCGGCTTCGTCCGCGTTATAATCAGCCTGGTCATCATATAATTCATTTTTCGCATCGCGCACAGCATTTATCGAAACAGCCGTACTCACATGAGCAATGTGAACATGACAGTCTGCCTGTTTTGCAAGCATGATGTTTCTTACTGTAGCAACGTCTTCTGCAAGAGCAAGAATCTCGTTTGCCTTTGTAAGGGCTAAGTCTATGCGGTCAAGGGCTTCGGCATTTTCTTCGTCATCAGCGTCAAAATCTTCATCGCCTGTTCCCCAGGCAGAAAGCCCTACTCCCTTCATAATTTCAAGCGCTTCTGCACGGAAAGGTTTTGCCTGTGCACCAAGAGTCATATCCTCACTGTGGCAGCTTACGATAATTCCTTTTTCTCCTGCTTTAGTCATACCTTCGAGCATGGCAGCAGAGGCTGGAACGTCACGGCCGTCTTCAGTAATCACCGGCACATATTTTTTTTCTACAAAATCAAGATGACTTGTATCTTCGCCGCCAAAATCCTTTGTAATACTTACTGTCTGAAAAAGATGTGTGAGGCCTATTGCGGCAGCCTCGCGTTCAATTTTCATTGCCATTTCCATAGAAGAAACAACAGGATTTGTATTCGGCATTGCAACGATTGTGCCGTAACCGCCGGCCGCAGCAGCGTGGAGTCCGGAATTCAAATCTTCTTTCTGAGTCTGTCCCGGGTAGCGCAGATGCACGTGCATATCAATAAAGGCAGGTGTAAGGGTAAGTCCGTGAGCATTAAAAAGTTCTATAGGGCACTTTTCTTCAAGGCCGTCTTCTGCAAGCACAGCGCGTGCCATTTTTTCCAGGGTCTCAGAGCTGGTATAATAGCCCTGAAAAACCGAGCGGATTTTTGCGTCCATAACAAGTACGGCACCCGGGGTGTCCATACTCTCATCCAGAAGACGTGCGTTGTAAATTAAAGTAATTTTGCTCACGGAATACTCTCCTTATCTTCTCTCACTACCAGCCAGGTAAAGTGTATCGCAGTATTCGCACTTGTAAACACCCTTTGATTTGTCTGTAAGCAGGAAAGTTGGTTTTACGTAGTGCTCAGTCTGGGTAATGCAGCGCGGGTTTTTGCATTTGAAAACCCCCTGTACGCGGCTTGGAAGTTCCATATTGATTTTGCGTACAATTTTTTCGTTTTCAATCACATTTACGCAGATGCTCGGGTCAATAAAGCCCAGAACCGAATAATCAATATTGATGATGTTATCAATTTTAATGATGTCTTTTTTTCCAGACTTTTCAGAAGAAACGTTCTGAATCAGGCAGGAAGTAAAAGGAGCCTTATCGAGACCAAGCCACTGGTAGATTTCCCAGCCAGAGCCGGCACGAATATGATCTATTACAAGTCCGTTTTTTATTGTATTTACGTTTAACATTAGTCTATCGCTCCTGTCAATTTAGCAATCAGCGCCATTCTAGCGTACATTCCGTACTTAACCTGCTTAAAGTAAGCGGCACGTGGGTCGTCATCTACCTCTGGAGTAATTTCGTTTACACGAGGAAGCGGATGGAGGACAATCATATTCTTGCGGGCAAGCTTCATCTTTTCTGTATCGAGAATGTAGCTGTCCTTAAGGCGGATATAATCCTGCTCGTTGAAGAAGCGCTCCTTCTGAACGCGGGTCATGTAAAGAACATCAAGCTGATCAATTACAGCGTCAAGGCTTTCTACAATTTCATACTGAACACCAGCCGGCTCAAGAACATTTGTAATCAGATAGTCAGGAACTGAGAGCTCCTTAGGACTTATGAAGATATATTTATTTCCTTTGAAATGTCGGAGGGCCTCAGCAAGAGAGTGAACGGTGCGTCCAAACTTAAGGTCGCCGCAGAAGCCTACAGTATGATTTTCAAGACCACCCAAAAGCTGGCGGATTGTTACCAGGTCGGTAAGGGTCTGTGTCGGGTGGTAATGACCGCCGTCTCCAGCGTTGATAATCGGGCAGGCAGAATACTTACTTGCAAGCAGTGCCGCACCCTCTTTTGGAGTACGCATTGCAATTACATCGGCATAGCTCGAAACTACACGGATTGTGTCGGCAAGAGTTTCGCCCTTTACTGTCGAAGTATTGTCGGCATCAGAGAAGCCTTCTACAGAACCGCCCAATCGAAGCATTGCAGCCTCGAAAGAAAGCCTTGTTCTAGTGCTCGGCTCAAAAAAAAGTGTCGCAAGAATTTTCCCGCGACACACATCTTGAAATGATTTAGGATCAACAATAATCTGCTCAGCCAAAGAACAAATTTCTTCGATTTCCGAAACCGAAAGATCATCCGGCTGAATTAAATGACGACCAGTTAACATTGGTTACTCCCATGAATTTTTATTGATATTATCAGAAAAAAGGGAGTTATACAATAATAAAAAAAATCTGATACTTACGTAAAAAAATAACCTTGGCCAACGGGGATGATGTTGTCCAAGGTTATTTTTTTACTCCGTATCAGATTTTTTTCGTGTTTTAAAACTGATTTTTTCTGCTAATATCAAATAACATCCATGCGAGGAACATCAGCAGTATAGTCTACACCTGCAACGTCGAAACCGTTTGTGGCGTAGAAGTCGTGCTTGTAGCCGGCGAGGTCGCAAACGTCTTTGATGTTATCGTTGTTTACGCTTGCCATCAGCTTATCAACTTCTGCCTGAACATCTGGCTGCATTTCCCAGTCGTCTACACGGATGCGGTTTTCTTCATCAACTGGAACTTTGCCTGCAGCATTGTTGTCGCCTGTGTAAAGACGCTCAGCAAAAAGGCGCTCCATCTGCTCGATACAGCCTTCGTGAGTTCCCTTTGCCTTCATTACCTTGAAGAGAATTGAAAGGTAGAGAGAGATGATTGGGATAACAGCAGAAGAACGTGTTACAAGTCCCTTGTTTACAGAAACGTAAGCGGCACCGCCGAGTTCCTTAGCAAGCTTGTCGTTCAATTCGTGTGCAGTAGCTTCAAGGTGTTTTTTAGCCTGTCCAATTGTACCGTCACGGTAAATAGCGTGACTCAACTCTGGTCCAATGTATGAATAAGCAACTGTACGGCAGCCTTCAGCAAGAACGCCGGCCGCAGCCAACTGGTCAATCCAGAGCTTCCAGTCTTCGCCGCCCATAACCTTTACAGTGTTAGCGATTTCTTCTTCGTTAGCAGGCTCAGCAGCAGATTCCTTCAAAGAATCAGTCAAAATATCAATACCAAGACCAGCATATGTTTTGCCGATTGGCTTAATAACTGATTTATAAAGCACATGAGCTCCAGTCTCGCTGTTAGGGTCAATTTTATCCGGATCAGAACGAACAGGTGAAGCCAAAGAGTAAACAATAAGATCAAACTTCTTTCCAGCCTTCTTTGCTTCTTCAATAATCATTTTGCGTGTTTCGTGACTGAATGCATCAGCACTGAAAGTTTCTGTAAACAAGCCTTCTGCCTTAGCAGCGCGGTCAAATGCCAGGTTGTTATACCAGCCAGGAGTTCCGCCTTTAGTCTCTGTTCCAGCCTTTTCAAAAGAAACACCGATTGTATCTGCACCGTATTCAAATGCAGCAGAAATGCGGCTTGCTAATCCATAACCTGTAGAACATCCCAAAACAAGAACGAACTTAGGACCATTACCGCCCTCTTTCAAAGATTTTGTTCCACGCTTAGCCTTCTGCGCTTTTACGTAAGCAATCTGATTTTCAACTTCTTTAGCGCATCCAATCGGGTGAGCATTAAGACACATGTTCGAACGAACCATTGGTTTGATAATCATAAAATAACTCCTATTTATTTTTACATATTATCAAAAAATGTCATTTAAAACAAGGTTACTTAATTACTCTCAGATACTCCCGATTAATCAGCAAAACAGTAAATACTCAAAACGTTATATTTCATTTCTTTAAAAGAGTTTTCTATTCCAGCATCAAAAAGATTAACAACATATTCATTATTCTGGCCGTCATAACACTGCGAAGAAGTCCAGATATACAAAGGCATTTCACTTACTCCGCTCTGTTCAAATACCGGCTGAAGTTCTTTCATATTCTCTGCAAGAACATAAGCTTCAGAAGCAGTTGGTAAATACCATCCGTTTTTATATTTTTTATAATTATTGTTAATTCCATAATTAACAGCATAATCATAAGCCGGATAATCCTTAAAAGACTTTCTTGCCTTATCATCATACTTAGAAACATTCTTCCAGGTATTGCGGCCGTCTAAAAGTCCGTATAATCCCAGATTGTTATACTTACCTTCTGTAATGTTATATTCCTGAGCTGCAATTATGATATGATTTTCACGGATATTTGTATCAATAGCCTTGCTTCCTTCTGGAGAAAAAGCAGCAGGGTCCGAAACCTTAAGGCCAACCCCAAGAACTCTGGAAGAATCTTCTGAATAACCGCCTGTTACAGAAAAAATAAGGGCCATAGGTTTTGCCTGTCCAGAATAATTTTCAAGCTGCTCAACAGAAAGAACACTTCCGTCATCAAGAACAATATCGCCTACCTTGTAATCCTTATTTTTGCATGAAATAAATAGAAGAAAAAGAACCAGTACAAAAATCTTAGAAAGCTGTTTCATATCAAACTCCATATAACGCTAATTGTATGTAAAAAGATTCCCGGGTCAAGTCCAGTCTTGAATTGATCTGGACTGCCCGGGAAATCCCCCTCTTTTTTACTTCTTCTTAAGACCTTCTTTCTTTACCCATTCAAGGTTTTCTGAACGAAGGCGGAAGATCTGCCATACATATTCTGTCTTAAGACCAGGAATATCGTACTTCCAGCGCTTTGTAGAAAGGAGCGGTGGATCAAGGCAGAACTGAACATCACCATGGATTCCAATTCCTGCATCCATTGAAGTTTCTGTAACAACCAGATGGTCACCGTTAGCCTTTCTTGCCAATCCTACATAACCTGTAAGAGGTGCGAAGAGGTCTACCCCAGCTCCCACTGTTACATCAGCACTTGCGCCAAGTACGCTGTAACCAATTCCAACTCCACCACGGAACTCAAGTACAGGACAGATTGTAAATCTCATACCACCACCAATGCTGAACTGTCCTCTGTCTACAGTAGTAATTCCAACAAAGCCTGCATTTTCTGAATAGCGGTTTACTGCTGCATAAGTCTCGCAGTAGAAAGAAGATGGTCTTGGAATACCTAAGATCTTCTTTCTGAATCCCCAGTCGATTCCTGCCTTACAGTCGATGATCTGCATACAGATTCCTCCGACAGTAAAGTTGTTGAACTCAATTATAGCAGCTGCCTTAAACAGGATGTCGAACTGAGCATCAAAGGTAACAACAAACGGAAGCTGTGGAATCGGGTTGAATGCCTTATGAAGACTCTTTGCATCATCAGAAGGGCGGATTGAATTAACAGAACAAGACTTCTGAAGTTTGTCTGATGCATCAAATACCCAGCTGTCCAAACCAAGTTCCTTCTGAAGATTAACATCGCTCATAGTATCAAGGTAATCTTTTACCTCATCTGCACTGAAGTTTCCCTCAGGATACTTTGCGTTGAACTTAGCTCTAAGAGACTCAACCTTTTCAGTTTCAGGTCTGTTATCTGCAAAGAGTGATGTTGAATGAACATTAAGTGCAAACACATTTTCAAGCTGGAACTTCAAAAGGAGTCCAAGTTTAAAGTCGATGCTAGGGTTTGCATTTGCAAAGCTGATTTCACCGGCTACACCAACACTTACATCAAGTTTTGTTCCACTAACAATGTCTTTGATCCACTTCTTTCCAGTCAAAGTTGCAAGCAGCGGTGCAAAGTTGTAGCTCTTAAGTGTAGAGAAGTATTTTTCAATTGCATCACGCTTTACTTCGTATTCAATATAATCCTCTACCTTCTTTCCATGCTCATCGCTGTGCTTTCTTTCTGCTTCAGCAATGTATTCTGCCATAGCCTTCTTGTACTGATTTTCTTTTACAACCTTGATAGTAGTTTCTTTAACACTTCTTGAACCTTCTTCTGAAGCTTCTTCTTCTGCAGGAAGTTCTCCAAAGTCAATGTAAAGCCATGGAAGAATATTACTCAAAGTCTGTGAGTAAAGATTTACATCTGGACAAGAATCAGGATACATAAGTGAAAGTACATGTCTGCCAAAGATAACTCTTTCTACTTCACCAGAAATTGGAGCTTCAGCAAGCTGTGCTCTAACTTCGTCTGCAACTTTACCAGGGTTTGCTTCTACAAGCTTATTGATGAATGAAGTATCGCGAATAAGTCTGTTGAGATAAGCTGCATTTTCCGAAATAGTGCGTCCTGCATAATTTTCGGTTACAATGCTTGAAGGCATAGCTGCTAATAATTCACAGATATTAAACTCATCAGTAAACTCGTTAGCCTTGAACTCAAATTCTTCAGGAGTTGAGTTTGAAGAAATCTGTTCTACGGCTTCCAGGTCTCCATCGCTGATAGATCTTGCTGCAGAACGTGCACTACGCTCTTCACCAACATAGCGTGAAAGTGTATTTGCCTCTGTATCAAGAACATAGTCACCATAAGAAATGCTTGAAACCATAGAGCGGCAGTTTGTTCCAACATCATATTTGTTGACAATATACTGACCCTGAGGGTTGATACCAAGCAAACCGTTAGGGTAAGCGCTTCTTGCATACTGAATAGGAATGATTGAGAACATTGCTGCAGAATCACCAGCATTTACATCACAAAGGAAAGTAAGCCACATGTTGCTCTTATATCCTTTACGACCTGCATCTGGTTTATTGTATTTTACATCTGCAATGCCATCACCATTCAAATCAGCAGTTTCACCTTCTGCAAGGCTAAAGCTGCCTGCGCTGATGTAACTGTTAGAATCCTTTGAAGGGAACTTGTAGTAAGTAAAATTAATTTCTTTTTTAGAAATTGAATTTACAGAAATGAATCCAAGTTCATATTCAGTCTTTGAGTTTTTGTAACCGTATTCACCGGCTCCCAAATCTGTTTTTACGACCTTGCCAATACGGGTTGCAACAATTGCACCCTGCATGAGCTGGTTGGAATTTGCATCGTTTGGACTGTACAAAACAGAACCGCCCATATACAAAAGCTTTTCAGCATCAGAACGGTTCATCATTGAAGAAATGCTCTTAACTGATGATGAAGCACCACTAAAGTCTGCTGGGGCAAGCTGCATTGAACAGCCAAAAAAGAATGCTCCTGCAACCAGAACTACACAATGGCTAACAGCCTTAAAAATTACTCTTTTCATAATGACCTCCTTGCCTGTTCGGCTAATCTGAATAATTCAGCTTACACTGTTATTCTCTGTTTTATTCAGTCGGAAGTCAAAGTTTCTAAACTTTCGTTACTTTTTTAAGCAGGGCAAAACTGCGAATTTACCGATTTTTTTACTTTTTTATGCTTTTAAGGATTATACAGCCGTTATGTCCCCAAAGCCGAGTGAGCAGCTGGCTGTTGCATTCTGTGCTTTTACATTTACCTATTCGGCCGCATTATCATACCACTCTTCTGCTTTCGGGTAGTCTTTTTCTGCTCCTTCAACATAATAATATAAATTGTCTAAATTATTCTGTGCTTTATCATATCCTTGTTCAGCGGCTTTCTCATACCACTCTTTTGCTTTCTGGTAATCTTGTTCTACTCCTTCACCATAATAATATAAATTACCCAAATTATTCTGCGCTTCAGCATATCCTTGTTCAGCAGCCTTCTCATACCACTCTTTTGCTTTTTGGAAGTCTTTTTCTACTCCTTCACCATAATAATATAAATCGCCTAAATTATTCTGAGCATATGCATATCCTTGTTCAGCGGCTTTTTCATACCATTCTTTTGCTTTCTGGTAATCTTGTTTTACTCCATATCCGTAGTTATATAAAATTCCTAAATTATACTGAGCATTTGCTAAGCCCTGTTCAGCAGCCTTCTCATACCACTCTTTTGCTTTTTGGAAGTCTTTTTCTACTCCTTCACCATGATAATATAAATCGCCTAAACCATTCTGAGCATATGCATATCCTTGTTCAGCGGCTTTTTCATACCACTTTTTTGCTTTACGATAATTCTTTCTCGTTCCATATCCATAGTAATATAAATCACCTAAATTATACTGTGCAGCAGCAAAGCCCTGTTCAGCGGCTTTTTCACATAACTCTTTAGCTTTTTGATAATCTTGTTCTACCCCTTCACCGCTAAAATATAAATACCCCAAATTCATCTGAGCAATATCAAGTCCTTGTTCAGCTGCTTTTTCATACCATTCTTTTGCTTTCCTGTAATCCTGTTCAACACCTTCACCAAAATTATATAAATAGCCTAAAAAATTCTGTGCATTAGCATTTCCCTGTTTTGCTGCTTTTTCATACCATTCTTTTGCTTTCCGATAATCTTTTTCTACTCCATTTCCATAGTAATATGAATAGCCTAAATTATACTGAGCTTCAACATATCCCTGTTCTGCAGCTTTTTCATACCATACACTTGCATTATAATAGTCAACTACACCGTCTGTCTCAGAAGCATAAAGCTCTGCCAATCGAAATTGAGATTTAGCATCAGTTATATTATTCTCTTTTAGGAAATAATCAAAAGCAACTTTATACAAACCTTCATCATAAGCTTTATTTGCAATTTCAAGATAATTAATAGTAGTATTTCTTATATCCTGAGGAAGTAATATCTTTTCAATATTACTTGAAAGTAATTTTATGAATTTAAGTTTATTCAATTCCAAAAGTATATTATAAATAAGTTCATCTATAACAGGTTCATAAATATCTTCTGATATCTGTAAAGTTGGAGTTGATTGTGAAAAAATAAATTTCTTTTCTTTATTTTTAGAAAGAGAACAAACTATTGTATATTGATCTTTCTCAATCTGATTCAATGAAATATTCATTAATATATCAGCTCGCTTTTCTTTATCAGTAGCATAAGCAGAATCTTCAATTTTATCTGAATAAATATTTATTTCGGGAACAAGAATCAAATCTTGCAAGCATCGCATATAAATAGTATGGAGTACACTTTTTTCATTTTGATTTAAGGAAGAATAATTACTCTCTTCATAAGAAACTTTAATTCCTAAGGAATTTTTGGATTGCGGAAAAGTAAATGCATATAAAAATAATACAATACAATTCATACAAAGGAATTTCTTTAGCCACATATTATTCCTCACTTTTTAAATATCAAAACTTTGTATAATAAATAAAGTCAGGATTATTAATATCCTGACTTTATAAACCATCTATACTCTTTTCAGAATTACACAGCCGTTATGACCGCCAAATCCAAGCGAACAGCTTGCAGCGGCCGAAATCTCACAAGGCACCCCTTTATTCGGTGTATAGTCGAGGTCGCAGCCATGTTCCAGATCAGGCTCATCAAGGTTGATTGTAGGAGGAACAAAACTATCCTGCATAGCTTTAATACACATAATTGCTTCGATGGCACCAGCCGCACCAACCATGTGACCAATCTCACTCTTTGTAGAAGAGATGTGAAGCTTTTTCGCATCCTCGCCAAAAACTGATTTTATCATTGCAGTTTCAGCAGTATCATTTGCTGATGTAGAAGTTCCGTGTGCATTGTAGTACTGAATGTCAGAAGGCTTCATTCCAGCGTCTTCAAAAGCACGCTTCATTGCAAGGGCACCACCGCTTCCGTCTTCGCGTGGGGCTGTAATATGGTAAGCGTCAGAAGATGCACCATAACCTGCAACCTCAGCATAAATCTTAGCACCGCGGGCCTTAGCATGTTCATATTCTTCAAGAATAAGAACTGCAGAACCTTCAGCCATAACAAAGCCTGAGCGGTTTTTATCAAAAGGACGGCTTGCCTTTTCCGGAGTATCATTAAACTTATTCGTAAGTGCAGAAAGAGCCTGATAGCATCCGATATTAAAACCTGTGATATTAGCATCAACACCACCGGCAAAGCAGACATCAAGACGGCCGCTTCGAATCATATCCAGCGAAAGTCCAAGAGCATCTGTACCAGAAGCACAGGCAGTAGAAAGAGTCCATGAAGGACCATAAATCTGAAAGTGCATTGCAACTCCAGCCGATGCCTCATTGTTCAAAACAAAAGGTGCTGTAAGCGGCGGAATGCGGTTTACTCCGCTTGCAGGGTCAAGATATTTTTTATAAGCAGTTTCAAGATCATCAGAAAGTCCGATTCCAACACCAGTTACAATTCCGGCTTTTTCATCTTTAAGATTTTCTGCAGTAAGGCCAGCATCGTTTGCAGCCTCAATACTTGCTCCCAAAAGGAACTTGCTCATACGGCTCATTTTGCGGGCCAGCTTGCGGTCTACACCGTAATTGTTAATATCAAAATCTTTTACTTCCCCAGCAATCTGAACCTGATGAGCAGATGCATCAAAAAGAGTGATTTTTGTAATTCCACTTTTGCCGTTTTTAACATTTTCCCATGCAGTATTTACATCGTTTCCAACAGAAGAAACGCAACCCAATCCGGTAACAACAACTCTACGCTGTGCCATTTCTTACTCCAAAAAAAATTATAGATAACAAAACACTACATTGCTTTGATTCAGTTGTCAATAATATCATTATTTCATGAAAACTTACTAACGCTGCTTACTAAGCCAGTCAAAAAGACTTTCGTCTCCGTCCTGACACTCGTCGTTTAATACGTAAATCCAGCTTGCATGACCTTCGTATTCATAAGGTTTTCCAAAGTCCCGGTCACCTTCTTTTGCATCGCGCTTTTTGAAAACTGTGCCTGTGGTATCAACTACATCAGGGTAAACAGTTACCTTAAGATTCTTAGCTCCTGCTTCGCGAAGTCTTTTTATTGTAGGAATTGCACATGAAGCAGGCTTTACAGTTTCATCATTTTCTGCGTAAGTGAACCACAAAGGCTTTTTTGCAAGTTCTTCAATCTGTTTGCTTGTGATTTTGCTGTCCAGGTAATATTCACAGGTAGGAAAGGCAGCTACAAAAAGTTCCGGATGCTGAATCATCATATTCATTGTCATATAACCGCCGGCAGAACAGCCTCCAACATAAATGCGGTCGCGGTCAATTTCCGGATGTTTTTTAAGAAAATCCATAAGCAGTTCTGTAACAGGTTCTGTATAAAATGAAACTGCTGCAAATGGTTCATTTTCCACTTTCTTTTCTTCTTCTTTTATTCCGGTAAAGGAATTGAAAAACTTTTTGATAGGGTTTGTAATTTTATTTACAGAGCCGTCAATGTCTACAGGAGCCCAGTAGCGGATTCCCATTGAATTTTCTTCTGTTGTTTCAAGCCAGCCGGTAGGGCATTGTGGCGCAAGAATTGCAACTCCATCTTTAAAATGGCTTTGAATCTTGTCGCCGGCAAGAGCAGTCGTTTTTGTTCCCAGCAATACCAGGTAAGGGTTAGAGCCGCTTTCGCCAATGCTGTGGAACCATAAGATAAGTGGAAGCTTTGTTTTTGGAGATTTATCTTCCGGAAGATAGAACATATAACTCAAAGGGATCTCTACTTCTTTTTTTTCTGTTTCTTTTTTAAAAGTGTAAGTACCCTTTGAGAATTTTGAAACATCTTCATTTACATAGCCCTGAACTTTTGTAATCTTAAAATCAAGGTCATCATTTTCAACCTGATAGCTGTAAAAGTTTTCAAACATTCCGCTTGAAATAAAGCCCGGGAAAGGACTTGAGTTTTCTGCTTCGGGATATACATCTGTAAGAATTGTGATATAACAGCTTGCTTCTTCTATTTTATTGCCTTTTGAATCAGAACAGAAAACGTCTGTAACTGTGAGTTCTCCGTTTGATTTTCTAAGGCCTGTGTCCTTCTGGTAAAGCACGCGTTCAACCTCAAAATCAGAAAGTTCAAGAGATTCTGGTTTATATTCTTCTTCTGTATGAATGACAATTTTATTTACACATGGACCCCAGTCGTATGAGCCGATATATACGGCCATCTGTTTTTTTCCAGGCCCAAGTGATTTATAAAAAGTCTGAGAAAATAAAGTTGCTGCAAATAATAATGTGATAAAAAAACAAGATATTCTTTTCATAGTTTAATAGTAACATTTTATTTTAAAAAACAAAAGCCGGCGTTTTAGCCGGCCTGTAATGTGCTCTCAGTCATCTATGGACTGGCACTATAAATGTTCCAGCAGTAAGCCGCTGGCGCTTCAAAATGTCTAACGTATTATATAACCTCGACCAGGTTATCTCTCTTTGTCGGGAATTGCATATTGCCTCCTTTCAAGCAACCGGTGTGCGTCCTCATCTCGCTCTTGGCTACAACTTCATAATAGCATAGGTTTGAAATATTGCAAGAAAAAAAAGTCAAAAATCATGAAAAAAATGTTTATTTTATTTCTACGATTTTTGTGGTATAATTTTAAATCACTTTTCATACACATCAATTTTAGACTACTAAAGGATCGCACAAACAATTGTAAAAAACGCTCCATAGTAGTATTCTAGGGACTGAGGTAACAATATGAATTTTGTAGAAGACTTACTTAAAAAAGCTAAGGCTGCTAACAAGACTATCGTTCTTTGCGAAGGCGAAGACAAACGCGTTGTAGAAGCAGCATCTAAAATTGTAAAAGACGGTATCGCAAAAATCATTTTGATTGGAAGCGACGAAGACATTAAAGCAAGCGGAAGCACTGCAGACCTTTCAGGAGTTACAATCATAGATCCTGCAAAAGACGCAAATTCAGACAAGTATGCAGAACTTCTTTTCAAAGCTCGCGAAGGAAAAATCAACAAGAAGACTGGAGCTCCAGAATATGCTGATGTAGCCGCTGCAAAGGCCGCAATTCTTAAAGACCACACAATGTACGGTGCCCTTATTCTTAAAGCTGGAGATGCAGACGGTTTCGTTTCTGGTGCCTGCCACTCAACAGCAAATACACTCCGCCCGGGACTTCAGGTTATCAAGACTGCTCCTGGCTTCAAGACAGTTTCATCATGCTTCATCATGGTAGCTCCAGAAGGCGGAAACAAATATGTTCCAGAAGGAGTTGCAGTATTCGGTGACTGCGCTATCAACATTGAACCTTCTGCTGAAGAGCTTGCAGATATCGCTGTAGCTTCTGCTGATACAGCAAAGAAGATTGCAGGAATTGAACCACGTGTTGCAATGCTTTCATTCTCTACAAAGGGTTCTGGAAACGACGCTAAATTCTACGACACTGTAACAAAAGTTCAGAAGGCTACAGAGCTTGCTAAGGCAGCCGCTCCTGATTTGGCTCTTGATGGAGAATTCCAGTTCGACGCTGCAGTTGCTCCAGAAGTTGGAGAACTCAAGGCTCCAGGAAGCAAGGTTGCAGGTCACGCAAATACATTCATCTTCCCTAACATCAATGCTGGTAACATCGGTTACAAGATTTGTCAGCGTATGGGTGGCTGGATGGCTATTGGTCCTGTTTGCCAGGGCTTTGCAAAGCCTCTCAACGACCTCAGCCGCGGCTGTAACGTAGACGATATCGTAGCTACTGTAGCAGTTACTGCATTGCAGGCTTAGTGCTTTTCTAGTACTTATCTAATACGTAATAAAAGGTTGAATAAATGTTTTTGCCGTTCGAAAGCAAGGCCAGATTATTCAACCTTTTTTTATTTCCCTCTGCTTTTCCCTTCTTTTATTTTTTTTATTTATGATTTATAATTTTCTTTAGTATTATTAAAGAAACAGAGGAACAAAAATGCCTATCACCAGATATCTTGAAAGCAACGCAGAAAAATATGCAGACGACTGCGCTCTTGTAGAATTAAACCCGGAAGTAAAAGATACCCGCCGAATGACCTGGAAGGAATTCGACCTTACCCAGCCGGAGCCTAATCTTCCATACCGCCGCGAAATCAGCTGGCGAATTTTTAATGAAAAGGCAAACCGCTGTGCCCACTACCTGCTCGAACGCGGAGTCCGCAAAGGAGACAAGGTTGGTATTCTTTTGATGAACTGCCTTGAATGGCTGCCAATCTATTTTGGTATTTTGAAGACAGGAGCACTCGCAGTTCCACTCAACTTCCGTTATGCCTCAGACGAAATTGATTACTGTCTCAACCTTGCAGACATCTCGGTACTTTTCTTTGGACCGGAATTTATCGGCCGTCTTGAATCAATTTCAGAAAAAATTATGAACCGCCGCCTCCTTATTTATGTTGGCGAAGGTCTTACACCTACTTTCTCAGAAAACTACATTTCATCTGTAATGAACTATTCTTCAGAAAACCTGAATATTGAACTCACAGATGATGACGAAGCCGCAATCTACTTCAGCTCGGGAACAACAGGTTTCCCTAAGGCTATTTTGCATAAACACCGCGCCCTCATGCACTCTGCCGCAGTAGAACAGCAGCACCACGGCCAGACAAAGGATGACGTTTTCCTTTGTATTCCGCCGCTTTACCACACAGGTGCAAAAATGCACTGGTTCGGCTCTCTCATTTCCGGCAGCAAGGCAGTTCTCCTTCGTGGAACAAAGCCGGAAGTTATTCTCAAGGCCGCTTCTGATGAACTTTGTACTATTGTATGGCTCCTCGTTCCATGGGCACAGGATATTCTTGATTCCCTGGACCGCGGCGACCTTAAGATTTCAGACTATCACCTTGACCAGTGGCGCCTTATGCACATTGGTGCCCAGCCGGTTCCTAAAAAACTTATTGAAGACTGGAAAAAATACTTCCCACACCACGACTACGACACAAACTACGGTCTTTCAGAATCTATCGGGCCTGGTTGTGTTCACCTTGGTGTTGGAAACGATCACAAAATCGGGGCAATCGGTATTCCTGGCTACGGCTGGAAGGTTAAGATTGTTGACGAACACCGCAAGGAAGTTAAACAGGGCGATGTAGGTGAGCTTGCCGTATTCGGTCCTGGCGTTATGGTATGCTATTACAAAAATCCGGAAGCTACTGCAGAAGTTATGGACGATGAAGGCTGGCTTTACACAGGTGATATGGCAATGATGGATCCGGACGGATTTATCTACCTGGTAGACCGCAAGAAGGACGTTATCATCACTGGTGGTGAAAACCTCTACCCTGTTCAGATTGAAGACTTCCTCCACAAAATGGAAGCAGTTAAAGACGTTGCAGTTATTGGTCTTGCTGACAAGCGCCTTGGTGAAATTGCAGCCGCAATCATCGAAGTAAAGCAGGGCTATACCTGTACAGAAGAAGACGTAAACAACTTCTGTCTTGAACTTCCTAAGTACAAGAGACCACGCAAAATTATTTTTGCACCGGTTCCACGCAACCCTACAGGTAAAATTGAAAAGCCAAAGCTGCGCGAAATGTATAGAACGGAAGATCCATTTAAAGTAATGCAGGCTGACTCGTAAACATTTCCCTTTACAAACGGGAATTCCGTGTTATAATAATATAAACTGATATAAAATTTGTTTACGAGGTGACGAGATATGGAAAGAATGCAATGCGATAACTGTGGACACGTTTACGATAAAGATGAAGGAGATCCAAAAAACAATGTAGCTCCAGGAACAGCTTGGGCAGATGTACCAGCAGATTATAAATGTCCTGAATGTGGAGCTGGTAAGGATAAGTTCATCATTGAATAGAAATAAATCTTTTTGATTTATATAAATTAGGGGGAAAGAGCGTTTCTTAGGAAGCGCTCTTTTTTTTTATTTAAAGAAAGAAATTACAAAAATCCAGATAAAAGCGAGAACGGTTATCATTTTAAGTCCGGTACCAAGCAAAAATCCTGCAAAAGCTCCAAATGCAGCCTTAAGCACACCTTCGCTGCGGCCTTCCTTATTAATCAATTCACCAACCAGAGCACCAAAAAAAGGTCCCAGAATTATTCCCCATGGCCCGGTAAAAAATCCAATAATCAGACCAACAGTTGCCCCGGTAGTTGCATATTTACTGCCACCAAACTTTTTAGTCATGGCAACCGGAAAGAAATTATCAGCAATAGAAACAATAACTGCTATTACTGCGGTTATAATCAGACACAAAAGTGAAATCTCATTATTTTCTGAAAAATAAGCAACTAATAACCCTGCCCATGCAAGGGGAGCACCCGGTAAAACAGGCACAAAGGTACCCAAAAAACCAACCAGCAGTAAGATTCCTGCTACAATAGACAAAATAAGGCCAATTCCTGTACTCATACTATTTTCCTTTTAATTTGAACTTTTTCAATTCCGGATGATATTTTTGCCATAATTCAAGATTATCAGCGAACTCTGCCGCCTCATAAGTCTTAAAATCACGATCTATAACAATAATCTCATCCTTAAGAGCAAGTACAGCGTCGGCAATACAAGGTTCAAACAAAGTACCCCTTCCCTCTTCAAAAACCTTCATAGCTTCTTCCACAGACAAAGGTTCTTTGTATAAACGAGGGCTAATCAGAGCATCAAGAACATCAGCTGCCGCCATAATTCGGGCACAAAGAGGAATTGTTTCTCCAGAAATTCCATAAGGATAGCCGCTGCCATCCCATCTTTCATGATGGTAGAGAGCCATTTCTTTTGCAATTACATTAAACTTTCCTTCATCCACAGGAGGCAAAGCTTCGAGCAGCTTTCGCCCTTCCATAGGATGATTTTTCATTATCTGAAATTCTTCATCTGTATATTTGCCAACTTTATTTACAATGGTCTGAGGAATACGGGCTTTACCAATATCGTGCATAAGTGCAGCATGCATAAACTGTTGAATCTTTTCGTCAGTAAGTTCTTCTGCATAGAGTCCTTCCGAACGAAGCTTGATACAGATTTCCTGAACATACTTACCTGCATGATAATTATGCTGAACTCCAAACAAATCAAAATTACCAAAGCATTTTACGCCAAACTCAATTACTCTATGAAGATTTTCTGTAAGGCCGGCATTTCTGGAATTTAACTCTGCATTCAGTTTTTCTATGTATTCATTCTTTTCCTGAAGTTCTTTATTTGTATTAAACTGCTCCAAGTTTTTTTCATTTAAACGCTTGTAAGCACCATCTTTGTCTGCATTAATTGACATAAGACGGCGGAAAGTCTTATATGTTCTTTTTGAAAGAAAGTCCGTTACAAGAAACACAAAAATAAATTCGATTATTACTCCGGGAACATTTTCAATAAACCATCGGAAAGGACTCTTTATATCGTTTATAACAAGAGTTACTGTAGATGAACGCAGCCAGTAAGCAAGTATAGTAAGAAGGAAATTTATGATTGTAGTTATTCTTGTGAGACGGGGGTTATAATAAAAACAGCTGATAATTGGAGCAAAAGCCCAGGAAATAGTGATAACAATAACACCCTTCATTCCAAGCAAAAAAACAAAGCCCGAAATTGTAATCAAGCTTAAATACATTGAAACATACTGAATATTCTTTTTATCACTTCTATTCAAAAAACGACAAACCGAAGCAAGTACCTGAGTATAAACAAAAACCATTATGGCATAGTTTGTAGGGACATACCACACACCAACATAGGTCAAGATAACAAAAATAATTGGAACCATGCTGGCATGGAAAAGGATTGCGTTGATTTTTTTATTGATATTAACAATATTTTCTGTAAAAAATGAGTCATCAGTAACAGACATAAAAAACTCCTAAATAATATAGCCTGCGATAAAAATTATCCATCACTTTTTGACTGTTTTGAAATTATAGCATAAGTAAAACGTTTTCGCAAATCCTATAATCAGTCTTAAAAAAAATGCACCATTGAATTAACCCAGATACTTCTATATACTATCAAAAAAATACAAGGAGTAAAGGAAAATGGACAAATTAAAAATTTTACTTGCAAAAGGACGTATCTACGAGTCAGTTTATGAGCTTTTAAGCGACGTAGGTATATCAATCCATCTTCCTGACCGCACTTATTTTCCGACAACAAATCAGGAAGATCTTGCATTTCAGGTTGTAAAACCTCAGATTGTAAGTCTTCTTCTTGCAAATAACAAAGCCGACATGGGCTTTTCCGGCAAAGACTGGGTATACGAAAACGGCTGTCAGGACGACGTTGTAGAAATCATGGATCTGGGTTTTGATCCTGTACGCATTGTTGCTGCAATTCCAGAAGCCCGCGATTTTGATAAGCTTTTGAAATCACCAGTTACAATTGCAACTGAATATCAGGCACTCAGCCGTAAATGGGTTGAAGAAAAGAAAATCGACGGAACAATTTTCCGTACCTGGGGAACTTCAGAAGGCTTTGTTCAGGACAACGAAGATTCTATCGCTCAGATTCTGATTGATAATACTTCTACAGGTTCTTCACTCAAGGCAAACCGCCTCAAGATTGTAGACACACTGATGGAAAGCTCAACCCGCATGTACGCAAGCAAAACTGCCATGGCAGATCCAGCAAAAAAACAGAAAATCATGGAACTTAAGATGCTCTTTGAAACTGTTTTGAATGCCCGCAGCCGTGTAATGCTCGAAATGAACTGCGCCGAAGATAAGTTCGACACCCTCATCAAGGGAATCCCAAGCATGAAGAGCCCAACTGTTTCTCCTCTTTTCGGTGGAAACGGTTATGCAATCAAAATTGCTGTAAAAAAATCTGAAGTACCAACTCTCTTGCCAAAGCTCCAGAGCCTGGGTGCAACAGATATCGTTGAATATGAATTGAGAAAGGTAATGCTCTAGAGCTAAAAGCTATCAGCTAATAGCTATTAGCTTTCAACAAAACTTCGGAGGAATATATGAGAACCGCAACCGTTAAAAGAGAAACTGGAGAAACCCAGATAGAACTCACCCTCAACCTCGACGGTACAGGTAAATACGATGTAGAAAACCCTATCGGATTTTTTGACCACATGCTTCGCAGCTTCTGCAAGCACGGACTTTTTGACCTCTCAGGAAGCATCAAAGGCGACCTCAACGTAGACCAGCACCACACAATAGAAGACACCGGAATCGTGCTCGGCGAATGCTTTAAGAAAGCCCTCGGCGACTGTGCAGGTATTTACCGCAGCGGTTTCTTTATTTACCCTATGGATGAAACTCTCGCTCAGGCAGCCGTAGATTTTGGCGGCCGCCCATTCCTCGTATGCAACTCACAGCTTACCGGAATGCCCCTTGTAAGCCTTCAGAATGGAAAGGAAGGATCTTTCCAGACAGACTGTTTTGAAGATTTCTGGCAGGGCTTTGCTAACGCTGCTTTGTGCAATCTTCATATTGATGTTATCCGCGGACGAAGCGATCACCACAAAATTGAAGCAAGTTTTAAGGCCGTGAGCCGCGCCCTTCGTGCAGCTACCGAAATTGACCAGCGCCGCGGCGGCACCGTCCCAAGCACAAAAGGCGTTATCGTCTAGTTCTCGCGGTGGTTGAGCCTGTCGAAACCACCTATTCTGAGTCTGTAAAAAAGGAGAGTTAAAATGGATAATTTTTCAGTTGTAGTCTTCGGAGACTCAATTCTCAAAGGTGTAATTACAAAACCAGACTCAAAAAATCTTTTTGATGTAACTCCAAACGACGCATTAACCTGGGCTCAGAAAAAACTTAAGTTTGAACTGGATAACCGATCTATCTATGGAAACATAAGTTCAAAAGGCCTTCAGAAAATGCAGAGCTATTTTTCAAAAGGCAATCATGCAGATTTCTGTATCATTGAATTTGGTTCAAACGACTGCGACTACGACTGGAATATTTTTGCTCCCGGAGCAGAGCTTCCTCCTTTCGACCAGATTCAGCCGAAAGTTCCTTTTGATGAATACTTAAAGAATATCGAAGCTATGGTAAAGCTTTGCCGCGAAAACAAAGTTACTCCGCTTATTATGAATCTTATTCCTTATGTATGCGATGACTGGTTCAAAACAATCATAAAAGGACACGATGCAGATGCTATTCTCAACTTCCTTGATGGCACAGCAGAGACTCTTGGTAAAAATCAGGAACGCTATAACACAGCGCTCACAAAATATGCAAATGATAATAAAGTAAAAATTCTTGATTACTGGCATCTTGCAACAACTATTCCAGACTTCAAGAAAAAATACATGGGCCCGGATGGAATCCATCTCAATGAAGACGGCTATGAACATCTTGGTCTTTCCTGGTGGACAATGCTTTCTTATGCACCGGCCATCAAAGAGTTTTAAGGATAATCAATGAACGAAATCACGATTTATACAGATGGCGGCTGCCACGGAAACCCAGGACCTGGAGGATGGGCAATTGTAGTTATTGCAAACGGACTTGCAAAACAACTTTCCGGCGGCGAAAAAATGACTACAAATAACCGCATGGAGCTTATGGCAGCCATTACTGCACTCACTGTTGTTCACAACACCCCGGATTTTGCAGGCAGCCACGTTACTGTAAATATCGACAGCCAATACGTAAAAAACGGAATCACTACCTGGATAAAAAGCTGGAAGGCAAAAGGCTGGAAAACTGCAGACAAAAAGCCTGTAAAAAATCAGGATTTATGGGTTCAGCTGGATAGTCTCAATGCCGGTCTTAACGTAACCTGGAACTGGGTTAAAGGTCATGCCGGAGTTGAATACAACGAGCTTTGCGACCAGCTTTGCCAAAACGAAATCGCTAAATTCGAATAGACTGTCCCGAGCAAGGCACCGCATCCGAAACAATCAGATTTTTAAACTTTTTTCACTTTTCATTTCCTGAAATGTTCATTTTGAATCTATTTATATAGTATGAGAAAATACTATATAAACAGATTATTCGTTTTATTTGCTGTAATTCTGCCCCTATTTTTCAGCTGCAGGATTTCCACTGCCCTTTCAGATTCGGAAAGTCAAATCTTCTGTCTGCCGCAATGGCCGCCCGAGGATAATTCAACTTACCCTCCCCTTTCCCGCTGGAAAATCATAATCACAGATTACTGTCACACCTTTTCTTATTACACAAGTTCACCTTCCATAGAGCTGGCGGTTCAAAAAAACTTTCCATTATGTATTCTGGCCTATCCTGTAACCCTCCTGGATGACGGTAACGAATGTCAGTATTTTTATCCTGCAGGCTATATCTATCCTTCAGAAGAAGGCGACAATAAGCTTTCCTGGGAAAACGGATTCCAGGCTCACATCATGAACGAACTGTACAAATGCTGCAAAACCAGTGGAGCTAAACCTTTGGAGGCTGCACGGTACATCAGCACCTTCAACTGGGAAAAGGCAGTTTCTTATATCGACGAAAAAATCTACAAGAGCATTTCCAGTTCAAAATTTTACAACCCCTGGCATTGTGATATGAGCCGGATAATGCAGAATCTTTCCGACCAGAATTTTATGGCGTCTCTTCTTTCGCCTTCATCCTGCTACACCCTTTCTACTGATTATCTTTTCGAACAGACCGGCCTTCATGTTTTATCTCCTTTTATTCCGGAGAATCAAAGCATAGAAATAAATCATCAGATTACCGTAAAAAAAGGAACTCCTGTTATTCTTTCTGACCTGCATAAAATCGGGATTTTTATTGATTTTGAGAGTGCAAAAAATGTTTTAATCGAGTATATTTATATACCGATATATAATGAAGAACCTTAAAGGACAGGTATGAAACAACTCCATTTTACTATTTTTACTGCAATTCTCATTATAAGCCTTTCCGCTTGCAAAAAACAGGATAATTCTATACAGGCTGGTAATGCAATTTCTGTTGAGATAACAAAGAAAAATCATACCTGGTATTATTTTAACAATTACACCTTCCAGCATACTGAAAAGCCCCAACTTGTTCCTTCACAGGCAGAAAAGCCATGGACAGAAGCAATCCGTATTTCATCTGCAAATAACGCAGCAGAAGGAGATTCAGATCCTCTTGCCTATGCTATTGTAAACAGACTTGGTGTAATAAAATTTAATAACGAAGCAATTTTCCTTTCACCAGATGTTACACTCTTTAATAACCGGACTGCAGGCAATCTTGTTTTCTCAAATAATGTACCTGTTTTTTCTGTTTATAAAAGTTCTTTTTTTAATGACAGCATAATAGACCCGGATTATAAAAAGGATGATTCTGCTCATCTTTTTCTTGTCCAGTTTGATACAACTGCAAAAATCTCCTACCCTCTTATTAACTGTAACAATATTACAAAAAAAAGAAACTCAGAAATTACAGATTTTTTCTGGAATGGCTTTGAATGGTGCTGCAGTGTAAAAACAATATCAGATACAAAAAATGAATTCTCTTATGTAATCTTTAAACCTCAGATTCCACTTCTTGCAATTTCTCCTGCAACAGCCGATAGTTCCCTCACAATATCTGAAACAGATGCAGATTTTTTCAGAGATTGCAGAAAGCAGATTGACTACAACTATGCTCCAGAGCGTATCAAAAAACTTCTCTCTGGCTTTGATAAAAAACTTCCTTTCGAGATTGAAGTAAAAAATGCCGGTGGAACCTCTCCCCGTTATTACACAAATAGTTTACAGGACAATTCTAAAAAAGAGCTTCATGCCAAGGCAATTCTTTCGCAAAGCTGGAGTGCTGCACTTTTTGAAGACGGAACTTTGTTTCTTGAAGGAGCTTTGCCTGGCCGCCATATTTTACGAAGCGGAATGCCTGTTGCAATCCGCCTGCCAAAGCTCCCTACTGGTTTTGTTTATTCTGATTTTGTTATTTCAGGAACTACTCTGTATGCTGCCTGGGAAGAATCAGCTTTTTACCAGACTGGTCGAAGCGGTTTTCTTCAGGTAAATCTGGACCGCACCCTTTACAGCAGATTAATATAGGTGGCAGCTTTGAAAAAACTTTTTACAATTCTTACAGCTGCTCTTTTCCTCACATGTCTTTACGCTCAGGAAGAAGAACCTGCGAAACGCTCTCTCCTTTCTTATTCTGCAGATTTTGTACTGGAATTTGAACCTGCTGTATATATAAATCCTGAGAGCACACTGGTAAGTGCTCCATCTCCTGTAGTCTATCCTATTTCCATCGGTTTTCTCTGGCCGGATGATACAGTCTTTGCTGTACAGCCAACTTTAAGTTTTTTTATGATGCATCATCTTTTTTATAATAATAAGGCCCTGCCCGCTGAAATAGAAAACAGAACAACAACAACTCTTTCTTTTATGGTAAATATTCCCTTAGTTTTTTCTATCTACCTTGCGAAAAGCCGTTTTCAGATTTACGGAGGTCCAGGCCTATTAATTCGCTTCGGGCTTCTTTCTCCAGGTGTAAAAGATTCTGATATCGGCTGGACAGGAAGTGCCGGTAGTGATGCAGATTCAATTAATCAATGGTTCTGGAATGATATGCGCTGGTTCTACCTGAATCTTGGTGGAAGCTGGCTTTATAATTTACCTCATGCCATTAAGGCAGGCCCTGTTATAAACTGCTGTATACCAGTAGGTGGTCTCATAAGCGACCAGAACGTACAGGGTATGATGATTTCTGTCGGAATTAAAATCTGTAGATAAAAAAAAGCCGGTAGTTGAGTTTTTCAAACTACCGGCTTTTCTTTTGCATACGGTGGTTGAGCTTGTCGAAACCACCGCAGAACTCAGTCGATTAATACATTCCACCCATGTCAGGTGCAGGTGCAGCTGGTGCCTTAGGCTCTGGAATGTCTGTAATTGCACACTCAGTTGTGAGGAGTGTTCCTGCAACAGATGCAGCGTTCTTCAAAGCAGAGCATGTTACCTTAGCTGGGTCGATAATTCCGGCCTCGAGCATATTTACCCATTCACCAGTACGAGCATTGTATCCAACACCCTTCTTTTCTGATTTAGCACGTTCAGCAATTACGCTTCCGTCAAGACCTGCATTTTCTGCAATCTGGCGCATTGGCTCTTCGAGAGCGCGGCGTACAATCTTAAATCCAACCTTTTCATCTTCTGTAAGGTCAGCCGGGATTTCGTTCAAAGCCTTAGAAGCTTCGATGAGGGCAAGTCCACCACCAGAAACGATACCTTCTTCAAGAGCAGCACGTGTAGCAGCAATTGTATCTTCTACGCGGAACTTCATTTCCTTCATTTCTGTTTCTGTATTAGCACCAACGTTGATTACAGCAACACCACCAGCGAGCTTAGCAAGTCTCTTCTGGAGCTGTTCCTTGTCGTAAGATGATGTAGACTTTTCGATAGCAGTCTTGATTTCTGCAACACGGTCTTTAATAGCCTTAGAAGCGCCGGCACCACCAACGATTGTTGTGTTGTCCTTGTCAATCTTAATAGACTTAGCCTTACCAAGAACTTCTGTTCCGCAAGTCTCAAGCTTAAGACCAACTTCTTCTGATACTACAGTACCGCCAGTCAAAATAGCGATATCCTGAAGCATATCCTTACGGCGATCACCAAAGCCAGGAGCCTTAACAGCACAAACTTTGATTGTTCCACGGATTGTGTTCAAAACGAGAGTTGTAAGAGCTTCACCTTCAACATCTTCACAAATGATTACGAGAGCCTTACCTGCATTTGCAACCTTCTCAAGAATTGGGAGAAGATCTTTCATAGCAGAAATCTTCTTGTCGTAAATCAAAACGTAAGCGTCGTCAAAATCAGCTTCCATGCGCTCGCGGTCTGTTACAAAGTAAGATGAAATATATCCGCGGTCAAACTGCATACCTTCTACAGTATCAACAGTCATTTCCATGTTCTTTGATTCTTCTACAGTGATAACACCGTCTTTTCCTACCTTTTCGATAGCATCAGCAAGCATCTTACCAATTTCAGGGTCGTTGTTTGCAGAAATTGTAGCGATGTTTGTAATATCATCAGCGCCCTTTACAGGCTTTGCATTCTTTTTGATTTCTTCAACGGCAAGCTTTACAGCCTTATCCATACCACGTTTAATTTCGATTGGTCTCATACCAGCAGCTACAGATTTAATTCCTTCACGAACAAGTGCGTATGAAAGAACTGTAGCAGTTGTTGTACCGTCTCCGGCATCATCGTTTGTTTTGCTTGCTACTTCGCGAACGAACTGAGCTCCCATATTCTCATAAGGATCCTGGAGTTCAATTTCCTTAGCAACAGAAACACCGTCCTTTGTAATAACTGGTGAACCGTACTTTTTGTCCATCATAACCATACGTCCACAAGGACCAAGTGTTGTTTTTACAGCCTTTGAAATCTGCTCAACGCCGCTCAAAAGCTTCTTGCGTGCGTCTTCACTAAATAACAATTGTTTAGCCATTTTCTATATACCTCTTTTATTAGTTTAAAATTAATACTTATATAATAAAATATAGAAATTTCAGCCAATCGGCAAGAAAAATCGTATATTTTTAAGTTTACGAGCGGAGCCCTTCAACTTAACGAACTCGGACTTTTTATCTTTTCGATTATTAGAATATATGTTATTATATAAGTATGAAAAAGGTATTGATTGCAGACAGTCATCCGTTATTCCGAGACTTCCTTAAGCAAAAGCTTTCTGAAGACCAGATTGAAGTCATCACAACACAGGAAAACCGCGATATTTACACAAAGGTTATTACCTCACTTCCAAATCTTATTATTCTTGATATGGAAGAAGACAACACTATGGAAATGGAATTCCTGGAGAAGAAGCTTCACGACACAAACTGTGCCGACATTCCAGTAATCATTACCGGCCCAAAGCAGGATCGTTCTAATATTGCCGCTTATGCAAAATATGGTGTAATCAAATACTTTGAAAAACCTATTCAGTTTGATATGTTCTTCAAATCTATAGGTCTTGTTGTTCGTGTTCCACTTTCTATGGACACAACTCCTTGTATTCTCGATCTTCACCGTAATAACAATATCATCTTTATCGAGCTTGCTCTTGGCTTAAACCGTGAAAAAATAGCACTTTTGCAGTTCAAGCTTGCCGAAATGATTGAACGCGAAAATCTTGAAAATCCTAAGGTTGTAATCATGCTCACAAACCTTGAGCTTACCTTTGTAGACGGCTATAACCTCGAATTTCTGATTGATAATGTTCTTGCATGTCAGAAAATCCATGCCAAAAACGTAAAAATCCTTTCCCTCAGTAATTTTGTGCGCGAAATGATAAACGGTCACACAAATTATGCCGGAATTGAAATGGCATCTAATCTTTCCCGAGTTCTCAACGATCTCGTAGACACCTCGGTAACCTCAGACATCTCAGACCTTATTACAAACCGCTTCCTTACCCCTTCTTATGAGGCAGAGGATACAGCATCTATTGCAACCCGCTTTTCTTCTGATGCTCGAGAGGATTCTGAGGTTCCTAAAAAGACCGGAACCGTACTTACAATTGCAATCATAGACAGTGATGAATCAAGTCTCGAAATCACAAAGAACTATTTTGAACAGGCCGGCGCTACCGTCTCTACCTTTACGCATGGACAGGAATTCCTGAATGCTTATGAAGACGGAAAATTTGACCTTATCATTCTGGATGTTCTTCTAAAAGATCAGACAGGTCTTTCTCTGCTACAGAGAATGCATAGCATGCCGCACACACCTCCTATTGTTGTTTACACACAGAGTCTGCAGAAAAATATTATTGTAAAAGTTTTAAGTGCCGGAGCTTCAAGCTTCCTTGTAAAACCACAGAAACCGAATGTTCTCATTCAAAAATGTCTTTCTATTCTTAAAACAAAGGGTTAAAAATGTCCGCCAAAAAATGTAATTTTCATACTCACACAAGTTTCTGCGATGGGAAAAATACTGCAGAAGAAATGATTCTTGCCGCTATTGAGAAAGGATTTGATGTTCTGGGCTTTTCCGGACACTGCATGCATCCGTTAAATCCTGATTTTTACAAGCCTTTTGATGATATCTGGCACATTCCGTCCGCAGATATAAAAGCTTACACAGAAGAAATCCGCCGTCTTAAAGAAAAATACGCCGGTCAAATTAAAATCTTTCTTGGTTTTGAAGCTGATTATTTTAGTTCAGAAAAGTACGGCACTGCAATTCCGGATAAAAAAGCCTATTCAGACTTTTCTCCAGACTATCTGATTGGTGCCGTGCATTTTGTAGTTACCGACAAAGGCTTTTATACAGTAGACCATCATGCAGAAGTTATTAAAGAAAACCTGATCAGGCTGTATTCAAAAGCAAATGGCGAAGTTGACGGTAAAAAGGCAGTCTGCGATTATTTTGCTGCCGAACGTGAAATGATTTTAAAGGGAAATTTTGATATTCTGGCACATCCAGATCTTATCAGAAAACGAAACGGCCAGTTAAAATTCTTTAGTGAAGATGAAAGCTGGTATAAGGATGAAATCAAGGCAACCGCAAAGATAATCGCAAAAGCTGGCGTAATAACCGAAATCAACACAGGAGCAATTGCACGTGGAGCTATGGATGACACCTACCCTTCTCAGCAATTCCTGGAATTATTACATAATTATGGAGTTCCTATCTGCATAAACTCCGATGCCCACACAACAGACGGTCTGGATTGCGCTTTTGACCGTGCAGCCGCGCTTGCAAAAAAAACAGGATACACCGAGCTGGTATATCCTGAGAATATCATTGTGAAATTATAGGCAAGTCGGCAAGCAGAGCTTGCCTCTGAGCCGTTCTGCAGACCGCATTAGCGGTTTTTACGTTCCTGCGCACTTGCACATGTAACACACATAAGTGCGTATGGAAGAACTTCAAGTCTTTCCTGAGGAATCTCTTTTCCGCATTTAACACAGCGGCCATAAGTTCCCTGATTAATACGATCAAGTGCATTATCTATCTGCTGAAGTCTGTTTGCATCCTGTTCTCCAAGTGCTGTAAGCAGAGTTCTATCAATTACATCGGCAGCAACGTCAGCCTCATCTCCAGATTCTACAGTTTTCACCAGACTACGCATATCTTCACTCTGGTCTGCAAGAGAAGCCAGAAGTGTTTTTCTCTGTTCAAGAAGGTATTCCTTCATCTTTTTAAGAAATTCTTTATTCAATTTTGTAATCCTCCCGAAACGATTTTTAACTTGTGTTGTCAAATCGTGGTGTTTTGTATATAATAATTAATATAAATGCAAATCGGCAAAAAGACAAATTCTTTTTTGCAAATTTTTTAATTTTTTTATAAGGATTCCTATGGCAAAAGAAGAAGCTATTGAAGTACAGGGTATAGTAAAAGAAGCACTCCCTAACACCACTTTCCGTGTTGAACTTGAAGGCGGTCACGTCATTCTCGCACATCTTTCTGGAAAAATGAGAAAACATTACATCAGAATCGTTCCAGGCGACAGTGTAAAAGTTGAACTTTCACCGTATGATTTGAACAAAGGACGCATCGTATTCCGCGAGCGCTAATTTGTAAGGAAAAAAAATGAAACATACAGTCCGTTGGGCACAGAAAATCAATTCCTCTACGTTGGCTTACCTTTATTATAGCTTAGATTCTGTCTGTGCTTACGGAAAACGCAAGTAATCTTGCGCTGTGTTACTAAAATGGTAATTACAAGGCTTTCCGTAAAAGGAAAGTCTTTTTTTTTAATTGAAAATAATTATAGGAGATAAAAATGACTTTATTTGAAGACTTGAAATGGCGCGGACTTATTAAAGACGTTGCCGGCGAAGAAGCTGACTTGCAGAAGGTACTGGATGGGGCTCCATTCGCTTTTTACTGGGGAACAGATCCTACAGCAGATTCTCTTCACCTGGGCCACTACTCTTCTCTTTGTATGGCAAAACGCCTTGCAAATGCAGGTCATCACCCGGTTCTTTTGTGTGGTGGTGCTACAGGACGTATCGGAGACCCTCGTCCGACAGCAGAACGCGAAATTATTTCTGAAGAAGCAGTAAATGCAAATATCGGTGGTATCCGCAATCAGATTAAACGTCTGGTTCCAACTGCAGAACTCGTAGATAACTACGACTGGTGGAAGGACCGCTCATTCCTCGACACACTGCGCGACATTGGTAAATACATCAGCCTCAACTACATGCTCGACAAGGATATTATCCGCCGTCGTCTTGAAACTGGTATTACCTTTGCCGAGTTCTCATATATGCTCCTCCAGGGCTTTGACTTTGTTCACCTCTTCCAGGAGAAGAAGTGTATCATGCAGGTAGCAGGAAGTGACCAGTGGGGAAACATCACAACTGGTGTAGATCTTATCCGCAAAATGCTGGACGGACAGGCATATGCCTTCACCATGCCTCTCATTCTCGACGCAACTGGAAAGAAGTTTGGAAAATCAGAAGGAAACGCTCTCTGGCTGGACAAAGACAAGACTTCTCCATACGCAATCTACCAGTACCTCATCAATGCAGATGATAATCTTGTTCTTGACTACCTCAAGGTATTCACTTTCCTTACAAAAGAACAAATTGAAGATGTTTACGCTCAGCAGCAGGCTGCTCCAGAAACACGTATTGCTCAGAAAACACTTGCCTGGGAAGTTGTTAAAGACCTCCACGGAAAAGAAGAAGCAGACAATGCTGTTATGGTTTCAGAAAAGCTCTTCAAGGGTGATTTCAAAGGCCTTTCTGTAAATGATATTTTGATGGGCCTTAAGGGTGTTCCAAACTTCAACTTTACAGAAGAACTTCCTCTCGTTGATGTACTTGTAAACAACGGTATGGCAAGCTCTAAGCGCGAGGCCCGTGAGTTCATCAAGAATAATGCAATTTCGATTAACGGCGAAACCGTGAATGATGAGTCTAAGGTTATCTCTAAAGATTTAGCTCTGGAAGGTAAGATTATAATCTTCCGTCGTGGTAAAAAGAAGTATTATATTGGATTAATTTAAATCTCAAAAAAATCCTCCTTCCACAGGAGGATTTTAATTTTCCCTATATAAAATTAACGGCTAGGCTTAAATAATCCCTTCAGAGATTTAATTACTCCGCTTATACCATTCACGATTACACCTATGCAGATAATCGGGCCGAATGGAATGATATACCATGAGAATCTGAAGAAAGTAAAGCCTACGAAGGTTTGCAAAAGCTTTAAGAAGAAGGTTGAAAGATAGTCGCGTTTGCTTTCCGGTTCTGTAGAATTGTTTGAATAATCATATTGATTGTAATAATTATTCTGAGCCTGCTGGTTTCGTGAACGGAACTGAGCGCCGTTAAACCATTCCCAGAAGTTTTCATCACCAAACGGATTTGAGTAAGTATACTGATACTGTCGCTGATACTGACTGTTTGCATTGCTGTATGAGCTTTCTGAATAAGCTCCAAGGTCATAATTGCGTCGCTTTGCCTCGTCTCCAAGGACATCATAAGCTACACTTATCTGCTTGAATTTTTCTTCAGCTTCAGCATTTCCGGGATTTCTATCCGGATGATATTTGAAGGCAAGAGTTCTGTAAGCCTTTTTAATTTCGTCAGCTGTGGCGTTCTTTGAAACGCCAAGTATCTCATAATAGTTGCTCATACCTATAAAATAATAAAAAACCTGAAGGGTTACAAGGAAAAAGTTTCTGGAGCACCCAGATAAGATTTAGGCATTGCCTTATTTGCTTCGTGAATAACGATTTTTTCAAGAACAATGTTTGGAGTTACCGGGCTCAGTTTTACAGAGTTCAAACCTGCATGGCAGTCTGCATAAACTGTTGCAATACGGATATTATTCGGAATATCTTCTCCCCAAGGGAACTGATTATCACCTACAGCGAACTTTTCAGGATCAACAGCATCCTTCAAAATACGCTCGCCGTTTACCTCTGCAACAAACTGAAGCTTATTATCTTTATAAGCAGGGTTTGACGGATTGATATAGAAATCAAAAGCCATAAGTCCGCCTGTCTTTTCAACAAAATCCGGACTCAAAGCAAAAGCGTATTCTACAAAAGGAGCATCCTTAGCATCCGGTGCAAAAGTTCTGATTGTATCAGCTGCCTTTACAGCACCCAAAGTCTTTCCATAGCCATCAAGCAAGTCAAAGCCACTTGAACGTACAAAGTGAGGTGCTTCAATACTGACATAGTTTGTAGTCTGAACAAAGGTTCCTGCCGGGAAGTTCGTATTCGGCACGTTAGTATCAATATGAACTTTCACAAGGATTTTTGCTCCGTGGCCGTCGTTTCCTTCGATCTTCAGCTCTGTAGTTTTTTCACTTGCAGCAGCAAGCTTCTCACGATCTATCTTTATGCGAATTGTATTAAGCCCTGATTTTCCATCCTTAGTCAGTTTTTCTACATCTTCTTCTACTGTAAAACTGATCCATGGAGCGTCACAACTTGTCTTGAGCTCAAGACCACCCTCGTTACAGAAGGCTATTTTTATGCAAGCTTCATTGCATTCCGGATTCTTGAAGGCATCCAGAGTTCCTTCACGTACAGTCCAGTCCTGACCGGTAGTTGTAAAGTCCAGACCATCAATCCAGAATACTGCACGGCCTTTTCTTGTTGGTTCAACATAAGCATAAACCGGATAGCTGTTTGCAGCTTCACACCAGTTATTAAAACCAAAGTGTTCAGACCAGGCCATACCAAAGAAGCGGCCACCACCAACCTTATCACATTCGTCAACAAGCTCTTTATCAAACTTTACGCACTCGCGAACCTTGTCTGCATAAAGATTTGCAACAAGGGCATTGTGCTTAGCAAACCAGCGGTTCTTTCCACTGTAAAGCTGCATAAGTTCAACATTCATTGTTCCAACAACCGGCAGATATACCTGGCTGAAGAAACCGGCATCCTGTTCAGCTGGAACTAACTTGCGAAGCTCCTTTGTGCGTTCAATAAGAGCCTTTGCACGGCTGATGATATAATCAGCTTCGCCAAAGTTTACCGGATGGAAAGTATCTGGCTTAAGGGCTTCTGTGCGGCACATGCTGGTAATCTTATTTGATTCATAAACAATGTCAGAAACTTCTTTTACCTGCTCAGCAGTAAAGTATGGGAACTGGGCAGCAAACCAAGCGTCTGTATAGGCCTTGGTATCTGAATTATATTTTTCGTAGTCGTAGCCAAGATTAAGGAAATAAGAAAGCGGGAACTCATTTGTCAGGATATCACCAACGTTTACAATCCACAGGTCGCGGATTCCAAACTCATAGGCCGCAGACATCTGCTCGCGGGCTTTTGGAAGATAGTTTGTATTGAGCCACTCGTAGCTGTAAGGCCAGCCATGGTAGTCAAAATGATAATACATACCGTAGCCGCCCTTGTGGCTTCTCATGTGTTCAGTTGGAACCGTACGGAGGTTTCCGTGATTATCATCACAAAGCATGAGAGTTACACCCTCAAGCTCAGGGTCATCCATAAGACCTTTTGTATGCTTATCACCGTAGAAATATGGTTCTACTTCCTTATAAAGAGCCAGCATACGAGGAACCTTGTCCAGATCCTTGTTTACATTCTCGCGGATAAGGCGGTTCTGAGTTTTAAGAACATCACGCAAAAGATTTATATTGTCCGCAAGAGTAGCATTCTGCATGATGGCTGTATCGGCCTCGCCTCGCATACCAACTGTAATAACATTCTCAAACTTGCCGTTACGCTTTAAGCCGTCTTCCCAGAACTTTGTAATACCCTCGCGGTTTTTCCAGAAGTTCCAGGCATCACCGTAAATAGAAGCAGGGCCGCGAACATAGCGGTATTCCTCGCCGTTACGGCAGCATGGCTCGTGGTGGCTGGCCCCCATAACAACACCAAGCTCATCTGCAAGTTCTGCGTTTGCAAGACCAGGGCCGTCCAGACTGAACTGAGCAGACCACATTGCAGGCCAAAGATAATTACCCTTGAGGCGGAGAAGAAGTTCAAAAACATGCTCATACATCTTTGCATTAAAGCCGCCAAAGTTATGAGTTGTGAAATTGCCATAAGCAGGCCATTCGTCATTAATAAAGAAACCTCGGAAGCGGACAGAAGGCTCTTTTGTTACAGTTACGCCTTCTTCGAGTTCTACAGTGTCGCGGTGAGCAGGCAAAACTCCAGCCCAGTCAACGAGAGGGGAAACTCCCATAAGCTCAGAAAGATGGAAAAGTCCGTAAATTGTACCACGCTTGTCGCTGCCGATTATTATGATTTTGTCTGAGCGGACAGCAAAGATGTAGCATTCGCGTTTGCCGGTGATCTTGGAGAGCTCGGCTGTCAAACCACCTTCTGCTGCAAGTTTTTCTGCAAGAGGCGATTTTCCCAAAGTTGCAAAAAGAACTGCCCCTGCAGATGCGCTCGCACTCAAAGCAGGCTTTTTACCAGTTACTCTTTCAACATCAAGACATACCTTATCAGCAATTTTCTTTACGCCAGAAAATTCAGCATCATCACAAACAAATACATTTTTTCCATCAATTTTGAACATAGACAACCTCATAAAAAAATCCCGTGTCCGGCACGGGATTGACACTATTTAATTATATCACACAGTTGCACACTAGTATACAACATAATGACCACTTAAGGCTAAAATTGCAAAAAAGTATAAGCAGTTGTCGTAGTAGCGGCGGCGGCCTGTTCTCATCGGTGTATCCCAGAAACGGCGTACGGCACGCTCAGCAGCAGCGCGAGCTTCCCTATCATCAAGCTTAACCGCCGCCGCAGCCTCGGCTACAGTAGCTATGAGCCCGATCGGGTGCCTTGCGTTTTTCTTTAATTCAGTTCCGTCAATCAGGTAATCCTTAAGATCATCAGCTTCCTTACCATCAAAGAAATTAATGACATTTAAAGCAATCTTAGAAAGCCCTGCATTTACACCAAACCAGAGAGCATCAAGACCAATATTTGCTGCTACACGATAAGAGTCACTGAAGAAAGTTCCATGATATTTTGGAGGAAGAGGAGTTCCGTCATCATTTGCATATTCAGCTGCAAGACCAGTTTCCGGATGACAGGCCTTTACAAGATATTTACGGCTGGCTTTAGCTGCAGCCTTCCAGTATTCTTTATCAGCAGGGTCAGCATATTCAGCAAAAAGCTCATAAAAATGAGGCAAATGATATGAAGGGTCTGTAAAAGGACAATTAGGCACAAAGCGGATATGATGATTTTCTTCAAACCACATTTTGTTGTCGCTGTGAATTGCAACTCGAAGAATCTCTCGTCCCTGTTCTGTGTAATTGAAAATACCCTCACCATTTCCCCAGCGACGTGCTGCAAAGAAAAGCGCCATTGCAAAGTATTCTTCCCCATCTGGAGCAGGACCATCTGCATTCTTTGTTCCATCAGTTTTATTAGACCAACAGAAATATCCCGCATTAGCCCCTTTTTCCATGAACATGTTCTTTTTAGTCCACTTCCAGATGCGGTCAAAAATATCTTTACGGTTCATCTGAAGAGCCATCATCATACCATAGGACATACCTTCAGTACGTGCATCATCATTGCCCGTATCTTCCATATATCCGGTATTATCTTCTGCTTCAAAATAAAAATGATTTGGATTTTTCTGATCGAAAATATTATTCCAGCACTCAATCACACGGTTTTCAATATCAAATTTAGAATAACCGAATTCTTCCAATATACTTTTCATATTGTAAGAATATCACCGTATTGGATTTTTAACGATAAAGGAATTTACTTATAAAAAAAGGAGGGGGAAGTCTCCCCCTCGCTCGTACTGCGTTACTCGCTACCCCTTCTAACGGGGACACCCCGTAACGCCCCGTTATTTGTTTTTCTTCTGTTCACTAGGCTTAGACTTAGCACCAGCAACAGCTGCAGCCATCTTTTCCTGAGCCTTAGCCATATCATTAACCATAAGAATTGGCTGGCCAGTAGCATCAAGAGTATCGCGCCAGAGTGAACCTTCAGGATCAACAGCATTACGGTGAGCTGTTACAGCCTTGATTGGAAGGTGAACGAACTTATCGTGAACAAGACCAATTACACACTTTGTTTTTCCAGCCATAGCTGCGTGAACAGCATTGTTACCAAGGCGCTCACAGTAAATAGAGTCGCTTGCTGTAGTAACGCTTGCGCGAACCTGATATGAAGGATCAATATATTTAAGGTTGATTTCGATATTCTTTGCCTTGAAGTACTTTTCGATTTCTGATTTAAGGAATACACCAATATCAGAAAGCTTTTTGTTTCCTGAAGCATCAGTTGCACCAGTAGCCTGAAGAAGATCCTGACCTGCACCTTCAGAAACAACGATTACAGCGTGACCACGCTTAGCAAGACGGCGCTCGAGGCAAGCGAGGAAGCCGTTCTCACCTTCCATTTCGAAAGGAACTTCAGGAATAAGACAGAAGTTTGTTTCGTGGCTTGAAAGAGCGGCAGCTGCTGCGATAAAGCCAGCTTCTCGGCCCATAAGCTTTACAAGACCAATACCATTAATCTGGCTGGCAGCTTCCATATGAACGGCTGCTACGGTTTCTTTTGCGCGCTGAACGGCTGTTTCAAAACCGAATGAGCGGTCAATAAACATAAGGTCGTTATCAACAGTCTTTGGAACTCCGACAACTGCGCACTTAAGGCCGCGCTTTTCAACTTCGCAGGCAATGTCATAAGAGCCGCGCTGTGTACCGTCACCACCAAGGATGAAAAGCATGTTGATTCCGTCGCGCTCAAGGCAGTCTACGATTTCGCTAACGCGCTGACCGCCACCACGGCTTGTTCCGAGGTATGTTCCGCCGATTTTGTGGATTTCATCGATAAGATAGCGGTCAAGTTCGAGAGGTTCGTATCCGCTTTCAGCAAAGAAACCGCGGAAACCATACTGATATCCCTTAATTGTCTTTACGCCGTAACGTGTGTTCAAACAGCGAACGATAGCTCGAATTACATCATTCAAACCAGGACAAAGTCCTCCACAAGTACAGATTCCAGCCTTTGCATGAGTAGGATCAAAATAAATCTTCTCACGAGGACCAGCTTTCTCCATAAGATTTGATGAATCAAGCACAACAGGCTTTGTTTTATCAAAAACATTTACTTCAGAAAGCACATAAGAATCATCACTTACATAATTTGCAGTATAATCACCATGAACAGTAGAAAGCTTAATTGGAGACTGAATTGTACAAGGTCCCAAATTGTCTATTGTAAAATCGAACTTTTCCTCAGACATAACACACCTCAAAAAATAGATATAATAGAATATAATGAAAACGTTTTTTTTTCAATATGATTTTATAAGGGGGAAGTCTCCCCCTCGGCCGCACGTTGTTGCGGCCTACCCTCTCTAGCAGGGGCTTCGCCCCCGCAACTCCCCTATTTAATTAAAAGTTCAGCCAGGGCAACGAAGCTCGGAAGAAAAAGCATACACAAAACACTTGTGAACGAAATAATCAGGCTGGCATAAGTTTCATCGTGATTGAACAAAACCGCAAAGCCCGGAATTGTGGTTGCAGCCGGACACATAGAACAAATCAAAACAACAAAAAGCAGAATGCGGCAGTCTGGAACATTCGGGAAAAGTTTCCAGATAACATAAAGAACGCCAATATTTACCAGTGCACAAATCACATGGCGGAAGAGGCTCACCTTTGCAATCTTAATGGCATAAAGCTTTCCATCAGCGGGCTTAAAGTTTGCCAGCAGAATACCAATCAAAATCATACTCACGGCTGTATTTAAGTCGCCGATCATTGTAATCGGTCGAGCGATAAAATCCGGCAAAGTCCATGGACTGCAGAAAATTGCAATTCCAAGAATAACCGCAATAATATTAGGGTTTGTAATGATTTTCTTAAGATTGATTGAGCCGCTCATGATATAATATCCGTAGGTCCAGATTGTAATGTTGAACACAACAAGATAACCCATCAGATAAAAAACACCTTCGTCACCAAAAACACCGCGAATCAAAGGAATTCCGATAAAACCGCAGTTTGTAAAGCAGACAGCAAGCCTGTCTACCTGCTCTTTGCTTGAAAAGAAGCCTATCAGAATCATAATTGCATGAATAATCAGGGAAATTACAAAAACAAAGCCTAACTGAGCAAGCTTATCAGCATCAAACTCGAGATTAAAGGACTTTACAACCATAAAGGGATTAATCAGATATAAAAGAAGTTTACTGATAAACTTCTGCTGTGATTCTTCTACCTTAAAGATTTTTGCAAAAATAAAACCTGCCAGCGCAATCAAAAACATCGTGATCAGCTGCTTCATTACTAAAATATACATAGAGCGATTATATAAAAATGCTACTGTCTTGAAAATATCCATTTTTTCGTATATAGTATGAACACTTGCCGGGATGGCGGAACTGGTAGACGCCCAGGACTTAAAATCCTGTGCCGAGCAATCGGCGTGCCGGTTCGACCCCGGTTCCCGGCAGGAAAGCCTCTCTGGAAACAGGGAGGCTTTTTTTTGGAGTAAAATATGACACCACACGTTTATCCGCGCCAGTGCGCATTCAAATCAGTTGAAGATATAAAAGGCAAAAAAGTTACAATAATGGGCTTAGGCCTTAATGGCGGCGGAGAAGCTGCTGTGCGTTTCTTTTTGAATAAGGGTGCCTTTGTTACCGTAACTGATATGAAAACCGAAGAGCAGCTTAAAGCTACCGTGGATAAACTGAACTCCGACAAAACTCTCGATCACAGTCATCTTACCTACCGCCTTGGCGAACATCAAATCGAAGATTTTGAAAATGCAGACTGTGTAATTAAAAACCCCGGTGTTAAATTCGAAGGTAACAAATACCTTGCGGCAGCACGGGCAATCGAAACAGACCTCAGTATCTTCCTCCGCTTTACAGACTGCCCGATTATCGCCGTTACCGGCAGCAAGGGAAAGTCTTCTACCGTAAGTGCTATTTATTATGGACTTTCTCAGGCAGGCTACAAAACCTTCCTCGGCGGTAACATCACCGTAAGCCCTCTTACATTTTTTGATGAAGTAAACGGAGACACACCGGTTGTAATTGAATTTTCTTCCTGGCAGCTTGCAGATCTCCGTGGCCGCGGAGTTCTTCGCCCGCACATAGCAATCATCACAAAAATTGTACCTGATCATCAGAACTGGTACGGCAATATGGAAGATTATGTTGCAGACAAGCGCCTCATTTACGCAGACCAGACAAAGGGTGATTATTCTGTTTTTGATTCCGGAGACGATGAACCGGGCACAGGGCCGGATTCCAATCTTCACCCGAACGCACGCACCTGGGGCGATCTTTTTGCAAGTGAAACAAAAGCAACGGTTTTAAGATACGGTGTAAAACCAAGCTGGAGCATTGAACTTGGAGAGCTTTTAGTTCCGGGTGTTCACATGAAAACAAATGCCCAGAACGCAGCCCTCGTAATGCACCTGATGGGAGTTACAGATAACCGCATTAAAGAAATACTCCAGAAATGGCCGGGAATCGACCACCGCCTTCAGTATTTCCACAGCTGGAAAAATGACGCAGGCACAACAATTAAATTTTATAATGATTCCTGTGCAACAGTACCTGAAGCAGCAGCTGCCGCAAGCCAGGCCTTTGAAAAACCGGTTATTCTCATGACAGGTGGAACAGATAAAGGGCTTGAACTTACACCGCTTATCAAAACTCTTACAGAACCAGATCCAGAAACAATAAAGGTAAAGGACATTTATCTTCTTGCCGGTACTGCAACAGATAAACTTATTCCGGAACTGGATAAGGCAGGCGTAAAGTATCATGGACCTTTTGATGGATTAGAGCCGCTTTTGAAGGAAGCAAAATGTGCTTTCGACAAGCTCAACCACCTAGATGAAAATGAAAACGCCGGGGAAGAAATATTTGTCTTCTCACCCGGCGCTACATCATTCGGAATGTTTCAGAACGAATTTGACCGCGGCAACAAGTATATGGCCGCAGTCAAGGAAATATTTTAGCTTAAACCTTAAACAAATCTACCTGAGCACCAATCTTAGTAATAGAACTTCTTACCTGATGTGCAATCTCGCTGAGGGTAGAACCTGTCTCATTGATTTTACGTGCACCAACAGACATTTCTTCCATACTGGTGTTCATCATATCTGTAGATTCCTTAAGAATTGTCATATCCTGAACAATCTGTCTGTTACGTCCATTCATTTCCTGTGAAGAATTACGAACTTCACTTGTAGAAGAATTCAAGTGGCGCAAAGCTTCCATAATCTGCTTTGAACCTTCGTTCTGCTCTTCCATTGCAGCATGAATCTGAATTACAAGTTCATCAGTTTCCTTAATGCGGGTAGAAACTTCATTCAAAGCTGTACTTGCCTCATTAGAAGAAGAAACAACATCTGTAATAGAAGTCATAATCTTACCAAGCTGTTCACCAATCTTCTTAGACTGTTCAGAAGAAGTTTCAGAAAGCTTACGGATTTCATCAGCAACTACCGCAAATCCCTTACCAGCTTCACCGGCATGTGCCGCTTCGATTGCCGCATTCATGGCAAGAAGGTTTGTCTGTTCAGCAATTGCAGAAATTGCAGTATTTGCTTCCTGAAGCATTTCAGACTGGCCTTCAATCTGACGTACCTTTTCGTTTACATCTTCCTGTTTAGAGAATCCGATTTCAGCATTATCTTCGAGAGCCTTGAAAGAATCAGACATCTTTTCAACAGACTTATTTACAGAATTGATATTTCCAATCATCTCTTCAACAGCAGCAGAAGCTTGAGTTACGCTTGACGACTGGTCTTCAATAAGAGCATCAAGATCAACGATTGCATTTGAAATATGCTGAACAGAATCGCTTGTTTCACGAACACTCTTATCCTGGTTTGTAATCTGAGTATGAATACTGTCGATATTAGCAATAATCTCTGTAATAGAACTTGAAGTATCTTCTGTACCTGCATCAAGGTTTTCACCACTAGTACCAAGCTCAGCCTTAGAATCCTTAAGGTTCCTAACGATATCATGAAGCTTGTCCATAAAAAGGTCAAAGTTGATAATCAATGCACCAATTTCATCACGGACATAAAGTGAACAACGCTTTGTCAAATCTGCATCTCCGCTTGCAAGGTCCGCAAGGAAAACTGTTACGTTGTTGATTCGCATCATAATCCAGCGTACAAAGAGGTATCCGGCTAATCCAAGAGCAAGAATTACAAATGCTGCAACTGGAATTACGAAAGACAATGTTCTGTTTCGAACATGTTCAATCATCTGAACAGATTTGGCAATAAATACCATACCGGCAATATTTCCATCATCACTAACAAGAGGTGTATAAACAGTCATGTAATCAATATTGGCAATTCTGTTTGCACCTACATACTGCTCACCATCATAAAGAACCTGCTGTACAATCTTTTCATTATCAAGTTCGGTACCAATCATATGAAGACCAAGGGTTGTAGCGGCACGAATCTTTCCCTTAAATACTGTACATTCTACTGAATGATGGTCATGTACAATTGAAACATATCCGTCATTTCCCATTGTAGAAATGTTATAACCGATTACCAGAGAACCAAGCATCTTTCCGTTTTTCTGAACAGGAGATGCAGCAAGCAAACCAAATCCTATATTACCATATTCACCAAATGCATAATTCTTTCTTCCGGCAAGAGCTGTCTTTACAAGAGAAAGATTTGTTGAATAGCCGGGTTTTACTTCATAACCGGCAACAACCTTACCAGTTGTATCAGTAATGGCAAGAAGGTCTACTCCACAAAGGCCTGCCTTTTCCTTAAGATAGGCATTCGGGTCATCAGTATATGAACCATCAAGATAGCCTTTAATATGGTCGGTAGAAGCAAGCATATCACCGTAACCGCCCAAAGTATCATGCCAGTCCTGAAGAATCCACTTTACACCGTCTGTTGTATGCATAAGTTCGGTCTGTGTCTGATTCATAAGCCCCTTATCAAAAACTGTAAGAGAAACAGTAGATGCTATTGCAACTCCTAAAACAGTTGCTCCTACAATCATAGCAATAAGCTTAGTCTTTAATTTAATGTTCTTCTTTGGGTTCGGGTCAAATCTATCCAATTCTTTTGCCATAAAAATCTCCTCTCTAGTATAAAATATCCGGCAAAACTTTTTCTGATAATCGTATTTTTTAATTATCCATCAATTTGCCTGAAAAAGCAAATTTTATTGATAAATACTTTGTTATATTATGACTGATATTTAAAATTTAATGCAGAAACAACTGCGGCAATACCGGCTCTACCAACGTTGGAACTCTTTCCAACTCCCCAGACCTGCTCGCCGTTTTCTTTTGTAATCTGAACGTAAGCAATAGCCTGTGTGTCAGAACCGGAACCAACAGAATGTTCGTGGAAGCTTGTAATATTGAAAACAGGGGCTGGAGTCTGCTTCATGGCGCTTACGAAGGCATCCAGAGGTCCGTTACCGTTTGCTGCAATTGCATAACGCTTGCCTTTCCACTCTACGGTAGCCATACCTGCAACCTGCTCCGGCAAATCTGTGCCCCGCTCGCCTTCTATATGCCGCTCTGTAATTTCCAGTACATTAAGCGGTGATTTTGTATATAACCAGGTTTCTGCAAAAAGATCATAAACCTCAGCCGGACTAAGCTCACGCTGAAGCTCGTCTGCCTGAGCCTTTACAACAGCCCCAATTACCGGATGCATTGCCTTTGGAGCAACAATTCCATACATTGTTTCGAGAATATAAACTGCGCCACCCTTTCCACTCTGGCTGTTGATTCTGATAAGTCCATCGTATCCACGGCCAATATCATGCGGATCGATTGAAAGATATGGAACATCCCAGAGCAGCGGAGCCTTTCCGGCCTGACGGGCATTTATTGCCTTGCGCATTGCGTCCTGGTGTGAGCCGCTGAAAGCTGTAAAAACAAGTTCTCCGGCATAAGGCGAACGCGGATGAATAGGCATTGAAGTAAGTTTACTGAATTCTTCTGAAATACTTTCCAGATTAGAAAAATCAAGCTCCGGATCAACGCCCTGAGTATACATATTCAAAGCAACCGTAATTATATCAAGATTTCCGGTACGTTCGCCGTTCCCAAAAAGGCAGCCTTCCACACGTTCTGCCCCGGCAAGGAGCCCAAGCTCGCAATCAGCAACGCTTTCTCCACGGTCATTATGATTATGAAGTGAAATTATGCAGTTTTCACGCCCTTCAAAATTCCGACAGAAATATTCTATCTGATCTGCAAACTGATTCGGCATGTTACATTCAACTGTAGCCGGAAGATTCAAAATCATTTTATTGTCCGGGCTTGCTCCCCAGGCCTTCACAACCTCGCCACAAATCTGCAGTGCAAAATCTGTTTCTGTCTGGGTAAAATTTTCCGGAGAATATTCAAAACGGAAGTTTGCAGGTTTTCTGCCTGCCTCTATATCACTCTTTGAAACGGCATTAATATATTTTTTTACACACTTTACTCCACCCACAGCAAGCTTAATCAATTCATCTTTTGATTTCCCAAAGTTATACTTTCTCTGGGCCGGAGAAGTTGCATTATATATATGGAAGATTACATTTTTTGCACCTTCAATTGCTTCAAAAGTTCTAGCTACAAGATGCTCGCGGGCCTGACACAAAACCTGAATCCAGACATCATCAGGAATAAGTTTTTCTTCGATAAGGCGGCGGACAAATTCGAATTCAGTATCAGAAGAAGCAGGAAAACCTACCTCAATTTCTTTAAATCCGATTTTCACAAGCATTTTGAAAAAGTCAATTTTCTGCTCAATTCCCATAGGATTTACAAGAGCCTGATTTCCGTCCCGTAAGTCTACAGAACACCAAACAGGAGCTTTTGTAATTTTATTAGAGGGCCATTTTCTATCTTTTAAAGGAACCGGCTCAAAAGCCTTATATTTTCCATTCGGATTCATATATCCAATTTACCGCATAAACAATATTGAATTCAACTGCTATTATATAGTAAAATTATGCATCAAATAACGGAGGATTACTATGAAGAAAGTATTTAAGGCTTCATTGGCACTGCTCGCAGCTGCCCTCATTTTCAGCGGATGCTCAAAATCAAATGCAAACGCAAAAAAAGATTATATTCTTGCAACTGGTGGAACAAGCGGAACTTACTATCCGTTTGGCGGCGCAATTGCAAACATCTGGAACACAAAAATTGCCAACATGAACGTTACTGCTCAGGCAACTGGTGCTTCTGCAGAAAACCTCAGACTCATCAACAAGGGAGAGGCTGAATTCGGTACTGTTCAGAACGACGTTATGGATTATGCATATAACGGAACAGATATGTTCGCAGGTGAAAAACTTTCGAACATTATGACAATCGGAACTATGTATCCGGAAGTTGTACAGATTGCTGTTTCTGAAAAGAGCGGAATTAAAACTGTTGCAGACTTTAAGGGAAAGCGTATTTCTGTAGGTGATGCTGGTTCTGGAGTTGAATTCAATGCAAAACAGATTCTCGAAGGCTATGGCCTCACATTTGATGATATCAAAAAGAGCAACCTCTCTTTCAAGGAATCTGCAGAAGGTATTCAGAATGGTACTTTGGACGGATGTTTTATTACAGCCGGTGTTCCAAACTCTGCTTTGCAGGAACTTGCATTTACAGCTGGTCTTATCCTGATTCCAATCGAAAAAGATGCTGCTGATGCAATCTGCGCTAAGTATGGCTTCTATACATACACAACAATTCCTGGTGGAACATACAAGGGAACAGACACAGATACTCCTGCCCTCGCGATCAAAGCTACTCTCGCAGTAAGCTCAAAGCTCGACGAAGACACAGTTTACGAAATGACAAAGGCTCTCTTTGAAAACCTCGATGAACTTGCCCGCGGTCACGCAAAAGGAAAAGAAGTTTCTGCTGAATCTGCAATCACAGGTGTTTCAGTTCCATTCCACCCAGGTGCAAAGAAATACTTCAAAGAAATCGGACTTAACGTTAATTAGGTCAAATAATTGAACGTAAAAAAGTTTTCTGCTTTTTTAATTCTACTTCTTATTGCAGGAGGAATCTTCTTTCTTCCTGCAATACGCGTTCTTTCTGTAAGCGCCAGAAAAAATCAAAAACAGGTCTTTTATTCTGCCGCTTTCTATAAAGAAGGCTTTATTATTTCTTATACACACTCTGTAAATAAAGGCAGAGTACATGATTTTTACAGACCAGCAAAAGGCGGCGGTCTTGAACTGTACAAAACAGAATTTGTTTCTTATGGCGCCGGAATCCCCGAAGCTGAAGAAACTCCCGGCGCAGTATTTACAGTAACTGACGACGGTTATTTTATTGAAAACTTACATAGAAATGTACCCCGCCTCACAATGGCTGTAGGCTTGATTGCAAATCATTCAATTGCGGCAGGTACAACTTTTGCCGGGCAAAAGGAATTTTTTCTGACTGATTACTTTGCTCCGCAAACAAGTATAATTCTGGAAATTAAGAGAATATCTCTTGCATCATATATATTTCATAAAAAAGGAGGTCCTGATGGACAAGAAACAGCCTGACGAAACAGAAAAATTATCAAACAATACGATCGACAATATTCTTCCTACTTCAAACGAAGAAGAAATGAAGAATCTGATGAAAGACTTAGATCGTGAACAGGCTTACCGCGAGCATAAATGCTGGCGCCAGTATGTTACAGTAATTATTTCAGTAATTTTTGTTGTTTTCCAGTTATATGCAACATTATCTGGTTCTATTACAGCCCAGATTCTCAGAGCCTCACATCTTGCCTTTGTTCAACTTCTGGCATTCCTGCTTTTCCCGGCAACTAAAAAAATGCCGAGAAACACACTACCTTTTTATGATGTTCTGCTTGGGTTAGCCGGAGCCGGCTGCTGGATGTATATAGTTATTAATTTCCAGACACTTGTACGTCGCTCAGGAAACAATACAACACTCGATGTTATAATCGGAATAATTGGTATTCTGATTCTTTTTGAAAGCTGCCGCCGTATTGTTGGTCTTCCTATTATGACCATTGCTACAATCTTTGTTATTTATGCCTTCGCCGGAAAATACCTTCCTGGCTTTTTACATCACAGAGGTTATTCATTACAGCGCGTAGTATGCCACCTTTTCTATAATACAGAAGGAATTATGGGAACTCCGATCGGGGCTTGTTCAACCTTTATCTTCCTTTTTATTCTTTTTGGTGCACTTCTCGAAAAAACAGGAATCGGACAGTTCTTTATTGATGTTTGTAACGCAATTGCCGGAGGAGCCAGCGGTGGTCCTGCAAAAGTTGCAGTTCTTTCGTCCGCTTTGCTTGGAACAGTTTCGGGTTCTTCAGTTTCAAATACTGTAGGCTCTGGTTCCTTCACAATTCCAATGATGAAAAGACTTGGCTACAAAGGAGAATTCGCAGGTGCCGTTGAAGCTTCTGCTTCTACCGGTGGACAGCTTATGCCACCAATTATGGGTGCTGCAGCCTTCCTTATGTCAGAAAGCCTTGGTTTGCCTTACATTACAATCGTAAAGGCTGCAATTATTCCTGCTATCCTTTATTTCACAGGAATCTTTATTACAGTTCATCTTGAAGCAAAAAAGCTTGGGCTTAAAGGACTTCCACGCGAACAGCTTCCACGTTTCCTCCCTCTCTTCCTAAGCAAGGGCTATATGATTCTTCCGTTAGTTGTAATCATCTGGTTCCTTTGTTCTGGAAAAACAGCAGTATTTGCAGCCCTTATGGGAATTGTTGCCTGCCTTGTAATTGGAATTGTTGTTTCTCTTGTAGACCTTGCAAAAGGCCGTAAACCAACCTTCGGTTCAAAAGACATTATTGATGTTATGTGTGCCGCTGCCCGAAATATCATAAGCGTTGCTATTGCATGTGGTATGGCAGGAATCATTATCGGTGTAGTAACACTTACAGGTCTTGGACTCAAGCTTGGCGCAGGTCTTGTTTCACTTGCAGGCGGAAAACTCTTCCTCACACTGATTTTTACAATGCTTGCTTCAATCATTCTTGGTATGGGAGCTCCAACAACAGCAAACTACCTGATTACTTCTACAATTACAGCAGGCGCAATCATTCAGCTGGGAGTTCAGCCTCTTGCAGCACATATGTTTGCCTTCTACTTTGGAATTATTGCAGACATTACCCCACCAGTAGCCTTAGCCGCAATTGCCGGCGCCGCCATAGCAAAAGCCCGGCCGATGAAAACCGCCTTTAATGCGACAAAACTTGCCATTGGCGCCTTTATCATTCCATATATGTTCGTATACAACTCTCAGATGCTTATGATTGATGCATCTGTAAGCCGAATTCTCTTCATAATTGCTACTGCTTTAATTGGTATGTTCGGTCTCAGTGTTGCACTGGAAGGTTACGGCTTTAACTTCACAGGAATTCTTCACAATTCAAAAAAATCAAAAGGCCTTATAATTACCTTTGATGTAATTGAAAGAGTGTTATTTGCCATAGCAGGTCTTCTCTGTGTAATTCCTGAAACAAGATCAGATATTATTGGACTTCTCATGATGGCAGTACTCATTGCCTATCAGCTGATTGCAAAAAGATTTTTATTGACGATAAAGCAATAATTTTATTATTTTATATATAAGAGGTACTAAATAGTATGAAAATCAAACCATTAGCAGATCGCGTTCTTGTAAAGAATGACAAAGCAGAGACAAAAACTGCAAGCGGACTCATCATCCCGGAAGCCGCTCAGGAAAAAACTCAGACTGCTGTTGTAGTTGAAGTTGGACCTGGAACTGATGAGAATAAAATCACAGTAAAGAAAGGCGATAGAATTATGTACGACAAATATGCCGGAACTCAGGTAAAAATCGATGGTGAAGATCATTTGATTTTGAGAATGAGTGATATTATCGCTGTTATCGAATAGGCTATTCAGTAAGTCTAAGCTTATCTTTTAAGATGGATGCCCTTGCGTTGTCAGGATACAAAGAACATGCGTATTCTGCAGAACGAAGGGCATTTTTTATGTCCCCGTCGCCAGCATAGATACATGCAATTCTATAAAAAATATCTGAACGTTTAGCATTGCTGCTTTCACGTCCGGCAGTCTTTCCATATAAATCAAGAGCTTTAGCCTTCTTTCCGAGAGAAAAATAAATACTTCCAAGGTTCAAACAAACCGGAGTAGAAGTCATCTGTGAAAGGTATCCTTCTTCCAGAAGACCTGCACTCTCATAAACACAGTATTCATGAAGACGCAAAGCTTCATCAGCAAGCTTATTATAAGCGGCAAACCAGGCTCCAAACTCAACGATTGAAAGTTCATAGCCGCGGGCTTTTTCTATAAACTGTTCCCAGAAGTCACGCTTTGGATTATAACTGCTCAGGTCTGTTACATAACCATAAAAAAGAGTCCAGGCATCATCATACTGTTTTGTACGAAGCAGAAAATTCAATGCATATTGAACCAGAAGCCCTTTATAAACACCTTCCTCATTCAGGCTGTTTTCCAGCATGTTCCACAAGTCGCGGTTTTTATCTTTTTCTGAGATTGTTGGATCTGTTTTATAGCGTAAATCAAGTTTTGCAATATTAAGATAAGGATCATTAGTTCTTTTTACAGCTTCATCAATACGATAAAGAGCATCACTCATAGGAATCTTGCGGCGGTTGTCATAACGCTCCATTTCAAGAGTAGAAATACCGGCCTTCCGAAGAGCGGCAATTTCTGAGTCTTCTTCCCGCTCAAGATTCGAACGGTAAGCAAAATCAGAATAGAAAATCAATGCAGGAACGTTATCAGGCCAGCGGTTTACAGCATAAAACAAAAGGTCTGCACTCTGGTCATCCATTCCCTGATTTTCTGCCCATATAGCGCTGTTTAATACAATATTTGAAAGAAGGCCTTCGTCTGATTTACGAACTTTTAGTTCATCAAGATTTAATACAATTCCGCGGCGTGCAGCCTCAGCTGCTTCAACTTCTGAAACTGCCATGTATGCATCTGATTCCAGAGCCGCCTGCTGAATTACAGAAGTTTTAAAGCTCGTAACACTCTGATATCCCGACATAAGACGGCGTGAGTTTTCAATTGCTTCGATAGCGTTATAAAACTGACCGCCGTCATAGCAGACTTCAGCCCAGAAAAAAGCATCATCAGCATCAAGGAATACAGCCGGATAAAGACCGGAAGCAAGACCATAATCTCCGTTTATAAGATTAAATACTGCACAGTTACGAACCCAAACCGGATTCTTTGAAGTGGCATAGGCATCCAGGAATATCTGATAGAATTCCTTCTGCATGTAAAAGTTTAAAGCCCCTTCCTGAGAAGAAGCAGCCTTTTCTGCAGATTCACGTAAAATGTATTCGGAATACAGTGAAGCATATTTAGTTCCGCGCAATTTTTCCGCGGCCTTCCCAGCCTCGCCGAGGCGGCCTTCCCTCAATAAAAACGCAGAATAAACCGCAAGGAGTTCCGTGTTCCCTCCGTTTTTCTTCAGGGCTTTTTTAAGGATTTTTTCGGCAAGCGCAGATTCGCTTAGAGTCATATATCTTTTGTAAATTCCGATATATGCCCACGAATCATAAGCACGCTTTTCTGTTTTCTTAAGTTCTTTCAATGCCGACTGCATCTGATTCTGCATAATCAGGGCATCGATTACATCAAACTGGCTTGTTAACGAGTTTTGTTCTGCCCTCATCCGACAAGCGGCAAAGCAGAACAAAATAAAAGAAACTAAAAGGAATGTCGCAAAAAAACTTCTAAGCTCTCTTGGCTTCATCTTTTCCTATTTTATCAAGCACTGCATTAATAAATTTATAGGAATCATCAGTGTCAAAGTCTTTGGCAATATTTACAGCCTCATCAATAACAATTTTGGCTTCGGCACCGTTCTGGAAAAGAATCTCATAAACGCTTGTACGCAGAATTGCCAGTGCAACACGACTTATGCGGTCCATACTCCATGAAGCCGAAAGATGATTTTCTATAAGCTTATCAATTTCGTCAATATGACTGATTGTTCCTGCAATAATCAGGCTGGCAAAAGTTCTTTCTTCTTTTGCTGTTTCAGAAAGATCAAGAGCAGGCTGCTGAGTTTCAGCCTCAATTTCTGAATCTTTCTGAAGCCAGGAAAAAGACAGGAGATCATCCAGAGACGATTTGGTTACATCCCATGAATACAATGCCTGAAAAGCAATTACTCTACCATTTCGTCTGGACACTTAGTTATTCTCCCAATCAAGAAGCTTATCCAAAGCAGCACCAGTTTTCTTCATTTCAACATTTTCTGCTGTGTGAAGTGACTTTCCTAATTCTGCTTCAAGCTGCTTCAAGAAAATCTGCTGTTTCTGGCTTGTAAGACTAGAACGAATATAATCATAAACTGTTACAGTTGTTTCCGGCTGAACTACATCACTAATGCTGAGCATCTTAGCTTCGTATTTTTTCAAAACACTAATGAATCTGAAGTCAGCAGGTGTTTCATAAACATCATAAACAAAACCTTCACCCTGATTGAAGCAGTAAATCCAGTCAGAAAGCTTAAGGTTAAGACCAGCTGCTGAGCTTTCAGTTTTTGGAAGAAGCATCTGACCTGCATTATAGCCGGAACCTTCATTCTGAGACTGAACAGTAATCTGTTCTGCAGTAAGTTTCTTTTCCTTATATTTATTAAGAAGATCAACAATCTTTAATTTTGCAGCATCTGGATTATCTCCCTTAGGAACAATAACCATAAAGACTTTCATCTGGTCTGGAAGTACAAAAGAAGACTTGTTGCTTTCATAAGCCATTCTGATTTCTTCATCTGTAGCAGCAATTTCCTGAACCTTTGTCTGATTCTGCTGAAGAAGATACTGGCTCTTAAGAATCTGATTTTTAAGATATGACTTGTACTCTGCTTTACCCATTCCGGTAGTTTCAATAAGTACATCTTCCACAGATTTATTCTGAGTTTTGCGAAGATATTCTTCAAGTTCTTTTTCAGTTACATTTACACCAAAAGACTGGCTTACATTCTGCATAAAAGCCTGGTCAACATAGCTTTCTGGAACAGTAAGACCTGCTTTTACAGCTGACTGAACTATGAGTTTATCTTCAATAAGTCCGTCGAGAACCTGTTTTTTCTCTTCAACTTTAAGAGTTCTTCCAAGCTGTTTTTCATAACCTACACAAAGAGTTTTTAACTGTTTTAATGTAACAGACTCTGTTTTATTGATTTTTACAACAGCAATAACCTGTAAATCTGCCTGTGCAAAAACAGCAAAACTTGTGAGCATTAAAAGTGAAAGAACTGCAATAATCTTTTTCATTTTATAATCCTTAAAAAATTAAATTTCTCTTTTAGTCCGTATATGTATAACAAAGGCCATCACCTAAAGTTACACTATTTTTCAAGTGGAAGTCCACCGCTGATTACCGCACGGATACGGCGTACACCAGCTGAGCTTGACTGCTCCTTCTGAATCTTGAAATCTCCGATCTGTGCTGTATGCTGAACATGAGGTCCACCACAAACTTCCTTACTGAACCAGTCTGACTTAGCGTCGCGACCGATTGTGTAAACCTTAACGTCTTCGCCATACTTGTTAGTAAAGAGAGCGCGGGCACCTTCTGCCTTAGCCTTATCAAGTGGCATAACTTCCATAGTAACTGGAAGGTCTTCCTTGATTTTTTCGTTTACGATGTCTTCTACCTTCTGGATTTCTTCCTTAGTCATTGGACGTTCGAAAGTGAAGTCGAAGCGCATACGCTCGTTGTTGATATTTGAACCTTTCTGAGCAACCTGGTCGCCGAGAACGTTTACCAGAGCCTGCTGCAAAAGGTGTGTTGCTGTGTGATACTTTGTTGTGATTTCAGACTGTTCTGCAAGACCACCCTTAGCGGCACCTGCGTCTACTGTCTTCGACGCTTCCTGGTGCTTGCGTTCAGCTTCCTTAAAGCCTTCAACGTCTACTGTAAAGCCGTTTTCTGCACCAAGCTCCTGAGTAAGCTCAAGAGGGTATCCGTATGTTTCATAAAGATTATAAGCAACTTTTCCGCTGATAATCTTTTTAGGATTCTTCATAAGATTTGGAAGAAGCTTCTGGAATTCTGCCTCACCCTTCTTGAGTGTCTGGCGGAATTTTGCTTCCTCTGCTGTAAGCTCTTTGTAAACCTTTTCGCGGTTAGCTTCGAGTTCCGGGTAAGGTCCCTTGAAGTTTTCGATTACAGTTGCAGCAACCTCAGACATAAAGTCCTTCTCGATTCCAAGCTTCATTCCATGGCGAACTGCACGGCGGATAAGACGGCGGAGAACGTAACCGGCACCTACGCGGTCTGGAGTAACTCCTCTCTGGTCTCCAAGGATGAATACAGATGAACGAGTGTGGTCAGCGATAATACGAACTGACTTGTCTTTTTCTTCATCTGAACCATATTTATAGCCTGAAAGATTTTCAATTGTTTTAATGATTGGCTGGAAAACTTCTGTAAGATAAACTGATGTTTTTCCCTGAAGGATACAGTTTGTACGTTCAAGCCCCATACCTGTATCAACGTTTTTCTTTTCCAATGGAAGAAGAGTTTTTTCGTCGATGCGGTTGTACTGCATGAATACGTTGTTCCAGATTTCCATCCAGTTTGCGCTGTCTGTACCTTTGTTTGAACCTACAGGTGGAAGACCCTCGCCTACCCAGTAGAAAATTTCTGTATCCGGGCCACAAGGACCTGTTGGACCTGCTGCCCACCAGTTATCGCTGGCCGGGAGATAAGCAATCTTATCTTCCGGCATACCATTGTCTTTCCAGATCTGAGCTGCTTCTTCATCGCGGGGAGCATTTTCGTCTCCGGCAAATACAGTTACAGAAATCTTTTTAGGATCAAGGGCAAGCCAGTCCTTGCTGGTAAGGAATTCGTATGAATATGCGATAGATTCTTTCTTGAAGTAATCGCCGAGAGACCAGTTACCAAGCATTTCAAAACAAGTAAGATGAGACGGGTCTCCAACTTCTTCAATATCACCAGTACGAATACATTTCTGATAGTCAGTAAGACGGGTTCCGGCCGGGTGCTTTTCACCAAGCAGATAAGGAACTAACGGATGCATACCCGCCATTGTAAACAAAACAGAAGGGTCATTTTCAGGAATCAAAGACTGTCCTGAAATCTCAGCATGATTTTTACTTTTAAAGAACTCAATATATTTTGAGCGAAGTTCATTAGCGTTCATAGCAGACCATTATATAATAAATTACAAGATATGTCACCACTCGTATTTTAAGGTAACAGTGATATAGTGATTTGTTCTGTTGGTAAGCTTTGCCTTCCAGTCAGCCAGAGCCTGCTGAACATCAGCGTAAGCCTTTGCAAACTCAATCTGCAGCTTATCAAGATCCGACAGATCACTAAGATTATATTTACCGCCATTACCATAAAAAATCTGATTGTCTACACCATAATTGATTATGTATTCGAAAGTATAACCAATTGAAAGTGAAAAGCGGCCGAATTTGGTTTCTGGAGTAACAAAATCAATATCAGCACCAGCTGTAAATGTATGCATAAGAGTGTCTTGAGATACAAACAGAAATTTTTCCCAGGCAGAGGGTACATACACATCATAAAGCGAGTTACCAAAGTTGAAATAATTCTGATGATTATGAATTCCTCCATCAGTACTGAAATAACCTGCCGGAGAGTTTATATAGTTCATCATTTCCATTAATGTCAAAGATTCATTTACATTACCGTGGCGGGAATAAGAACCATGTCCTGTAATCTTAACCCATTTTACAGGAGTCACAGAAAGCGAAAGAGATACCTGTTCTGTATTAGGAGAAATGCCTAAACCAAGTGGCTCGCCTGCAGTTGTATATTCCTGATAGTTAATTGCAGTCAAAGGAGCAGTAGAAATCTGGCCTGTAAGATGATTAGTAATTTTCTGTGCATGAGCATACATATACGGAGTAACCATTGTGTAATTGATTCTCAACATATCAAGCCATGAAACATTCGAAAATACATATTTAATAGAAGATTGGAATGTTCCTCTGATTTTTGTATCAAAATTAAGCTTAAGAAGCTGAGACAGTTCCATATCATCAAGGAAGAAATCATTTGTCCATTCAAGATTTTTGAAAGGTCGAACAGAAAAATTGAATCCCATAAAAATGTTATCATCAAAGCCCAAAAGCCCCTGAGTAATCATGTAAGGAACCGGAATAAGATATGCTGGTTCAAAGCGGTCTCCGTAAATTGCCGCCTCATAAAAGGAAACCGAAAGCCATTTAAAAATCTGAGCATTCAAAGAATGAACTGCCAGAAATTTCTTTGAAAAGAGCGGTACATCAGGTTTTACTCCATACAACTTTTGATTCAAGGCATCAAGATCACTTACATAAGGAACAGGAGAAACCGCACTCAAACCAAACAAAGCCTGTGTATACGAAATTTTCTTTCCATTGAATAGGGCTGAAAAATTAGCTGTATGCTTAGCATTTGGAGAAATAATCGCACTGTCGTTATAAAAAGGACCAAAGGAACTATGATTTACACCAGCCTGAACATAAAAGTTTTCGTAATTGAATGCAAATGATGCATCTACATCCCAGAAAGCATCAAAACCTTTTACACTTATTGCATCGTGGAAAAAGTAAGGCTGTACAGTACCGCCCGGAACAGAATCCAAAGAAGTATCATTCGTAGCTACAACTCCAGCTTTATAACCTGCTGTAAGAAATTTAGGGAATGCATAATCACCAAAAAGGTGAAACCCCGGAATAATCTGATATGATATTTTATCCTTTCCAAACCGAACATTCCCTTCACCATCAATTCTTACTCTGTAGGGTCTTTTATAAATGCGTTCATAACATTCTTTAGCAAGAAGAGCTTCATTTTCATTCTCACCCTGAATCACAGAAGTAAGAATACCTTCTATTAATTTCAACGGATATGGTCTTAACGGAGGCTGAGTATCAATTATACCCATCATTTCCCAGCGTTCTACAAGTTCATAAAAAGAATCTGTAGGATCTGCACTGGCCTGGGCAGACAAAGAGAATACAGCGAGCATAAGCGCTGCAAGACATGCTGTTATTTTTTTCATTTTGATTCCCTCAAGAATGTGTATGATTTACCCTCTGCCGCAAAACAATCTGTAGAAGTAAACTTTACAGGTGTTAGTATTATCGTATCATAATCCGTAACAACCTTTTCCACAGTCTTACGTTTTACAGTTTCTGTTATAGTTTTTGTTCCAAAGGAAATAGAATAAGCCTCAGAGAAAAGCGAGTTCATAAAATCTGAACGGAAGCTTATTATATTGTAAGAACCAACCTTACTTAAGGTATAAATACCCTGCTCTTCAAGAGTTTCTGTTAATGCAGTATAGGTGTAATCTGTAAAATTAATGGAAACAGCAGCATCAGGAGTAGCCCATTTGTCTCCCTTCTTTAACTCTGCAGCAAACTCATTTTCGGCTGCATTGTCATACATTTCTTCAAGGGAAGTCTGAAGGCTCATTTTTTTGTAATTACCGTCCCAGCGGGTATTTTCATTAATTACAAGGTTGATATCATCACGCAAAGTGATTTTGATTTCATCAAGATTTACAAGAGTAATATCAAAACGTCTGTGAAGGTTCATAATGTCGGCATTTATGGCTGTAATATAAATTCCGTTATGGCGAAGCTTGCTGTCTTCCCATTCATATACTTCCTGAACATCATTATAAAGCTGAATGATTTCGTTTTCTGCAGAATTAAAGTACATATAGCGGATGCTTCCGTCATTATTCAGTGTTTTATACCACAAACCATCAAGGAAAGTAGAAAAAGAACCAACTGTTCCATCCTGAATTCTCGAAAGCTCAGCAGCAGCAAGGCGACCTGCCGTAACATTTATTTCACGGGCAAGCTCATATTTCTGTGAATCTGCATTCCATTTATATTCCTGCTGAATCTGATTCTGACCAACCGAAGTCTTTTTAGCATCGGCAGCTCCACCATCAGCAGCTTCTGTTTTATCTGATTTATAAACCCAGACAGAAAAGCTTTCTCCTTTAGAAAGAGCAAGTGCATAAGATTCTGAACGTTCTGTCTGCTGAATGAAAACAGTACCATCGCAAGAAAAGTCTCCGATATTTACCATTTTATTCTGACCATGACTTGAAACACAAAGATATATCTTCATTACATAGTTTCCGTCATCAGCAAGTCCCTGATAAATCAGGGCATTTTTATGTTCACCAATAACATCCATTCCTATGTAAGAAAAAGTTCTTGTTCTTGTAAATTCAGTTTCGATAGGTGCCAGTCTTTCATAAAGGCCAGAATCAGGATCAATAAGGGCAGCAACCATCCAGAGATTCTGAGAGCCGGCTTTTCTTACGATGATAACTTCATCATCATAACCATCATTATTAATATCTATTGTTAAAGTACTGATTAAAGTTTCTCCGGAATAAAGAGGAACAAAGGTTTCGTATTTTTCTGATTCAAAAGAAGAAGTTTTAGAATCGTTTTCTGAACTTCCGGAAGAAGCGGCTCTTGGAGTAACGATTTTAGCACGTGAAAGCGACTTATCATTATTTGAAACAAATCTGCGTGTAAGGAAAAAGGCAGCTGCAAGAAGTAATGCGGCAAGCACAAATAAAATCGATACAGTTTTTGACTTCATATTCTATAAATATATTGTTAATTGGAGATTTTCTCAATAGATAAGGCTTAAGGACCTGACAATCCACTTGCATACTTTACGCAATCTTCATATTTAACTATACTAAAGAAATTAATATAGATAAAAGAGGTTTGTTTATTATGGGAAACAACTATTTTAACTCGATTCCATGGAGAGAGGCACGTCTTCAGCTCGGTCACTGCCGCTCTATGGCTAAAGAAGAATTTGCTGACGGAGTAAATGCACTTAAAGGAAAGAAAATTGTAATCGTCGGCTGCGGTGCTCAGGGATTGAACCAGGGCTTGTGTCTTCGCGATTCTGGATTGGACGTCAGCTACGCTTTGCGCGATGCTGCTATTGCAGAAAAACGCCAGTCTTGGAAGAACGCTACAGAAAACGGATTTAAAGTGGGTAACTACGATGAAATGATTCCAACTGCCGACCTCGTAGGAAACCTTACTCCAGATAAGCAGCACTCAAAAGTAATCAACGACATAATGGGCAAAATGAAGAAGGGTTCTGCCCTCTGGTACAGCCACGGATTCAATATGATTGAAGAGGGAATGCAGATTCGCCCTGATATCACAGTTGTAATGTGTGCTCCTAAGGGACCAGGTACAGAAGTTTGGCACGAGTTCCAGCGCGGCTTTGGTGTACCAGATCTTATCGCCGTTCACCCTGTAAACGACCCTGAAGGTAAGGGCTGGGCTTATGCTAAGGCTCTGGCTGTAGGTATGGGCGGAAGCAAGGCCGGAGTTCTTGAATCAAGCTTTGTTGCAGAAGTAAAATCAGACCTTATGGGCGAGCAGACAATTCTCTGTGGTATGCTGCAGGCTGGTACAATCGTTTGCTACGACAAGATGATTGAAGAAGGAATCAGCCCTGAATATGCAACTAAGTTCCTTATGCACGGCTGGAACGTTGTAAGTGAAGCTCTTAAATGGGGTGGAATTACAAACATGATGGACCGCCTTTCTAACCCTGCAAAAATTAAGGCAAACGCAATTTCTAAAGAAATCAAAAAGCTCCTTGCTCCTCTTTATCAGAAGCACATGGATGATATTATCTCCGGTAAGTTCTCTTCTACTATGATGGAAGACTGGGCAGCCGGCGACAAGGACCTCCTCGCTTGGCGTGAAGATACTGGTAAGCTTCCATTCGAAAAGAACGCTGAATCAAGCGAAGAAATCAGCGAGCAGGAATACTTTGATAAGGGTATTCTTCTTGTTGCTATGGTTAAGGCTGGTTGTGAACTTGCATTCGAAACTATGGTTGATGCAGGAATTAAACCTGAATCAGCTTACTACGAATCACTCCACGAAGTTCCTCTTATCGCTAACCTCATTGACCGCAAGCGTCTTTACGAAATGAACCGCGTAATTTCTGATACTGCTGAGTACGGATGTTACCTCTTCAGCCGCGTTGCTGCTCCAATGATGGCAAAAGACCTTATGCCAAAACTCCACACAGATGTAATTGGTAAGGGACTTGATGTAAAGGACAACGAAGTAAACAACGCAGAACTCGTAGCAGTAAACGCAGAAATCCGCAACCACCCAATCGAGGTTGTAGGAAGAAAACTCAGAGAGTATATGACTGCAATGAAGCCATTGCTGTAGGCGATGAATAAATACTAGTTTTGCGAATGCAAAACTAGCTAAGGTGGCGCCAGCCACCGACTATGACTGCTATGAAACCTTTGCTGTAGCAGCAGATCCTGAAACAAGTTCAGGATGACATAAAAACCGGTGGTATCGAAACCGCCGGTTTTTTTTATGCGGTAAACTGCTTGAGCAGCGAATCCATGATTTCAATATTGTCGCGGGTCTGCTGGGCAAGACTTGAAACGCTTTGAGATGACGTGCTGATTTCCTGTGAGCCGGCAGACATTTCATCCATACTTCCAAGAATTACATCAGAAACCTGAGCAACAACACTCATATTATTCTGAACGTTTTCAATTCCGCTTCTAAGGTCAACAGATTTAACATTTACCGAAGCTGACTGCTCTTTCATATCTGCAAGAGCCTTAAGAATCTCGGAAGAAGCAGCACTCTGCTCTGCCATAGCATTATCAATCTGGCCCATAAGAGAGTCAGTAGTATTAAGCTGAGTTACGATAGAATCAAAAGAATTTCTTGCATCCTGAGAAAGAACAACAACATCATCAATAGAACCAGAAATTTCTTTCAATTCAGAATTAATAAGTTTTGACTGCGCAGAACTTGTTTCTGCAAGCTTACGGATTTCGTCTGCTACAACACTAAAGCCCTTACCAGCTTCACCGGCATGAGCCGCTTCAATAGCCGCATTCATAGCAAGAAGGTTTGTCTGAGAAGCAACCTGCGCAATCATATTATTTGCCTGAAGCAGCATCTTAGACTGCTCAGCCATCTGATTTACTTTATTACCAACATTTTCAAGCTTAAGGTTTCCATCATAAACATTTGAATCAAGAATCTTAAAGTTTTCTGTCATCATCTTTACAGAATTAGAAACCGAAGCAATATTACCAATCATCTCTTCGATGGCAGCCGAAGCCTGAGTAATACCTGCAACCTGATTATTTACAAGACCTACAAGTTCCTGGACGCTTTCGCTGGAATGTTCCAGAACCGAAGAAGTTTCAGAAACGGCAGAAGACTGAACTTCGGCCTGCGACCTTACACTCGAAATATTTGCCATAATCTGAGCAGTAGCACTTGCAGTTTCCTGAGAGTTTACGCCAAGCTCAACACCAATCTGCTCGAGCGAATGCTGCGCCTTATTAAGTTTCTGAACAAGAGCCTGAAGCATCTCGATAAACGCATTTACATCACTTCCCAGCTCACTGAACTCGTTATTTCCTTTTACCTTTACGCGCTGAGTAAGATCAGCTTCGCCGGAAGAAAGTGTTTTAATAGATTTACCAACAAACTTTAATCTCTTAAGAATAGACTGGTAAATCAAAAGAATAATCAAAACTACAAGAATAACTGTAATACTTGCAGCAATAATAATAAGAGGAATAAAGATCCCCTTTGCAATTGAAACAACATCTGACACAGGTTTTCCAATATGGAATGCAGTAAGAGGTCTTCCATCGTTATCACAAATCGGGAAGTAATACGAAATATATTCCTCGCCTCTATAATCAAAAATTGCCTGAACCGGTTTTCCGGCAAGAACGTTATCAATAATCTTTTTATTGTCGATTTCGCTTCCGGTCATAAGAGTATAGGTTGAATAAAGTCTCTGATAGCCGGTGTAGTATTCAGCCTGAACATCATAAAGAGAAGCAATTTTTGCAACAAATTTATCGCTGGTGATTCTCTGCTTTGTAATTGTCGCACCAACAATATTACCCTTTACAATAAGAGGTGTTGCATATACGGCATAAAGATGTTTCCCATCTATAAATATAGAAGAAACTTCTTCACCAACAATTGCACGGTTAATAAATCTAGAAAAATCAACAGAACCTAAACTTGTTGTTGTAACCTTGTTTCCCTGAGCATCAACAATAATTGCACCATCAGCATCAAAATATCTGATAATACGGTGACATACATCGTTTACAAAACGAGGCTCAAAACCACGGGTTTCATATTCTTCATAAAACGATTCTTTAAGACTTGCTGTAGAACGCTTTAATTCTGCAGAAATTTCATCAATATAATTCTGTACACCCTTACTCTGATTTATAAGGGTATTCTGCATATAGTTCTGAAATCCACTAGTGAGCTGTCTGTTGATTACGGAAAATAGAACAAGAGAATAAATTATCATTCCCACAAACAAAAGTCCAATTACACGAACAGCAACAGATTCTCTTCTTTTCATTACAATTCCTCCAGAAAAAAAAGAAAACTCTCTACTTTCTCAACAAAACTTTTTAAGGGGTATAGTGCGCGAGGTAAAAAATTTTATTAACTGGCATATAATATATAGAAATTGAAAACTTTCGATAAGACGTTTTTTTAGAAAATATAGTGTTATACAGCAAGTAAATATTTCTGTACAATTTTTTTTACCCTGAAAACGAACGAAAACGTTTGCGAAAAACTGTCGATTGGGTGTAAAATATATGGAATATGGTAACACTTAAAGATATTGCTCGGGAATGTAAGGTATCTTTTTCAACTGTAAGTAAGGCCTTGAAAGGAAGCCCGGAAATCAGTTTTGAAACTACAGAATTTATTCAGAAAAAAGCACAGGAGATGGGTTATCACCCGAATATTGCAGCACGAAGTCTACGTACAAACCGTACTTATGACATCGGCGTTATTTTTGAAGATAAAACAGGCGCAGGTTTTCAACATCAGTATTTTGCTACTATTATAAGCGGCATTCAAAAGGTAGCTTTCCAGAAAGGTTATGAAATGACTTTTGTGGGCGGCGATTCAACAAAAAATTATGATTATTACTCTCACGCCCTTGCACGTAATTACGATGGCGTGGCAATTCTTTCTTGTGATTTTACTTCATCAGGAATCAAGGGACTTGTAAACAGTGAAATCCCGACAGTTTCGCTGGATTATTTTTATGATATGGATCACGCGGCTGTTATGAGTGATTACACAGCCGGAATTAATGAACTTTTAGAATATGTAATTTCTATGGGCCATAAAAAAATTGCAATGATTCATGGTGAAGAAACCTGGGTAACAGATGAACGTATAAAAGCCTTTAAAAAGGTTTGTAAAGATCACGGAATTGATACACCCGTTGAATACTTTGCAGAGGGACTCTACCATGACCCGGTTACAAGCTCAGCCGCTACGGAAGTTTTTCTTTCACTGCCAGAGCCGCCGACCTGTATTTTTTACCCGGATGATTATGCGGCGCTTGGAGGAATCAGAGAACTTACCAGCCGCGGGCTCACACCAGGCAAAGACATAAGCATTGTAGGATACGACGGCATTGCCCTCACCTCAATGATGATACCCCCTCTCACGACCTATGAGCAGAACGGTGAAACAATCGGCCGCGCCATGGCAGAAGCCTTGATTAACAAGATTGAAAACCCGGACTCCTTTGAACCTAAAAAAGAAATGATTACCGGCCGGCTCATAAAAGGTGGCACAGTAATTAAACTGTAAAATTCATTTGCACAAAACTGATACTTACGCTATACTCTTTACTACAACGTTTTCGCTACATTTGCGAAAATTAATCACCCTTTAACAGGAGACGCTCATGAAGTTCGGACACTTTGATGATGCAAAACGCGAGTATGTAATTGATACTCCGCGTACACCTTATCCCTGGATTAACTATCTTGGAACTCAGGGATTTTTCTCGTTAATTTCTAACACAGCCGGAGGATACAGCTTCTATAAAGATGCTCGTCTCCGCCGTATTACACGTTACCGCTACAACAATGTACCTATTGATATGGGCGGACGTTATTTTTACATCAACGATAACGGTACAATCTGGAACCCTGGCTGGTCTCCTGTAAAGACAGAGCTCGACTCTTATGAATGCCGCCATGGTATGGGCTACACTGTAATCACTGGTAAAAAGAATGGCCTTAAAGCAGAAGTTACTTTCTTTGTTCCACAGGATTATGACGGAGAAGTTCAGCAGGTAGTTTTGACTAACGAAAGTGGTGCTGACAAGACCTTTAAGTTCTGGTCATTTGCAGAATGGTGTCTCTGGGATGCTCAGGATGACTGCACAAACTTCCAGAGAAACTTCTCTACTGGTCGTGTAGAAATCAAAGGTTCTACAATCTATCATAAAACTGAATACCGCGACCGCCGCAATCACTTTGCATTCTATACAGTAAACGACACAATCGACGGCTACGATACAGACCGCGACACTTTCATTGGTCTTTACAACGGCTTCAACAATCCTCAGCAGGTTCTCGACGGCAAGTGCGGAAACTCTCTCGCAGACGGCTGGTCTCCAATCGCTTCTCACTACAAGGAAATTACACTCAAGTCTGGCGAGTCAAAAACTCTCGTATTCATCCTTGGTTATGTAGAAATGCCAGTAGACAAAAAGTTCGAGGCAGACGGCAAGACAATCAACAAAGAAAAAGCTCTTGCCATGATGGAAAAATACAACACTCCAGAAAAGTTTGCTGCAGGTATGGCTGAGCTCCGCGCTTACTGGGACAAGCTCCTTGGCATCCTCAACGTAAACACTCCGGAAGACAAAGTAAACCGCATGGTAAACATCTGGAACCAGTATCAGTGTATGGTTACTTTCAACCTCTCACGTTCTGCATCATACTTCGAAAGTGGAATTGGTCGTGGAATGGGCTTCCGCGATTCTAACCAGGATATTCTTGGTTTCGTTCATCAGATTCCAGACCGTGCCCGCGAACGCCTTATCGACATTGCTTCAACTCAGCTTCCTGACGGAGGATGTTACCATCAGTACCAGCCTCTTACAAAGAAGGGTAATGCAGACATTGGTGGAGACTTCTCTGATGACCCACTCTGGATGATTCTTTCTGTATCAGCTTACATCAAGGAAACTGGCGACTGGTCAATTCTCGACGCAAAGGTTCCTTATGACAACGATGAGTCAAAAGCAAAATCAATGCTCGACCACCTTACAGTAAGCTTCTACCACATTGTAAACAACCTCGGACCACACGGACTTCCTCTTGCAATGCGCGCCGACTGGAACGACTGTATCAACCTTTCATGCTTCTCTGACACTCCGGGCGAAAGCTTCCAGACTTATACAAACCCTAAATTCAAGAAAGAAGGCGGTTATTCTAAGGTTGCAGAATCTGTATTCGTTGCTGCCCTCTTTACATATGTAGGACCAAACTTTGTAGGAATCTTAAATCACCTTGGCAAGAAAAAGGATGCTGATAAAGCGCAGAAGGCTATCGACAAGATGAAGAAAGCTATGATGGATTCTGCATGGGACGGAAACTGGTTCATGCGTGCTTATGATGCTTACGGTAAGAAGATGGGTTCTCACGAATGTGAAGAAGGACAGATCTTTATTGAACCACAGGGCTTTGCAATCATGTCTGATATTGATAAGGACGCAACAAAGAAGACCCTTGCCGCAATCGATGAGAGACTTAATACAAAGCACGGACTTGTTCTCAACAATCCGGCCTTCAGCAAATACTATATTGAATACGGTGAAATCTCTACATATCCGGGAGGATACAAAGAGAACGCTGGTATCTTCACTCATAACAATGCATGGATTATCTGTGCAGCTGCTTATGCCGGTGAAGGTAACCAGGCATTCAAATATTACTCAGAAATTGCACCTGCATTTACAGAAGAAACTTCTGACATCCACAAGACTGAGCCATACGTATATGGCCAGATGATTGGTGGTAAGGATGCAGGTTCGGACATCGGACAGACAGGCAAAAACTTTGGTCAGGGAAAGAACTCTTGGCTTACAGGTACCGCAGCATGGAACATGGTTGCTATCAGCCAGTACATTCTTGGTATCCAGCCAGACTTTGACGGACTTAAGGTTGATCCTTCTATTCCATCAGCATGGGACGGATTCACAGCTACCCGACTCTTCCGCGGTGCAAAATACAACATCACAATCAAAAACCCAAGCCACGTTTGCAAGGGCGTAAAGAGCATGATCGTTGACGGCGCTGCAGTTGAAGGCTGTGTTGTTCCTTATGTAGAAGGAAAGAAAGAAGTAAATGTAGAAATAACCCTTGGTTAATCTACAACAAAATTTTCTCCAGGTGGTGGTTTAACCCGTCAAACTTCCGCCTGGTCAATCAAATTTTTAGACCTCGGATCTTCCGGGGTCTTTTTTATTACAAATAATTAACTTGACAGTTCATTTAATGCAATGGGATAATTAGCTGATAGTTTTTGCTTTTAATAATAATGCTTAAAAAACGTATAAAAAGGAGAAATCCCCTATGAAAAAATCCCACCTTACCCTTTTATCTGGTATTTTATTGTCGTTGTTTCTGTTTGTAAGTTGTAACCAGCCATCCAATCCTACTCCAACTTTTCTTACAGTATCTTTCATGGTTGGCGATAAAGTAGAAATGGCCCAGCCTGTTCTTTTTGGCTCACCCATATTAGAACCCAGTAAACCAAACAAAGCGTTCAATTATTTCATGTACTGGTCTGAATCAAAGGCATCGCAGGCTGCAGCAGTAGAGTTTGACTTTAATACCCCTATTATTAAAAACACAGTTTTACATGCAATTTATTCTCCTAGATTATCTAGTCAGGCAATTCAAAAACTTACTTCAACTCAAATTGAAATTAAATTATATGACGATTCAGTATACCCGCTTGAAGATGGTTCTTATGCTGGTCTTAAGTTTCAGATCTCCACAGATGATGTAAATTATCAGGATCTTCCTATGAGTGTTCCTACAAGCTATCGAGATTCAAACTCTTACAGATATCTGACATACACCTTCCCTACTCCTTTACCAGGGGGAACTACCAGCTGGATAAAAGTTTCAAATTACAACAACAACGAAACAGATAAAAAGAGTGTAACACCTCTTCTGAATCCAAAAACTGTAACCTTTAACGACAATGGCGAAATAATAGCAACTATTGAAGTAGAATCTGGTATAAAAATCACTTCTTCCCAAAAACCTTCAAATCCATCTAAATCAAATAATAGATTTTTGTACTGGTCGACTTCAAAAGCCTCAAAATCTGCTGCAGTTGAATTTGACTTTAATACACCAATAACAGAAGATTTAACTTTATATTCAATTTATACTCCATCGATATCTTCAATTAGTAGCATCACTCCAACTCAAATTCAAATCCAATTATCAGGCACAACAGTTTATCCTCTGGATGATGGTTCTTACGCAGGGCTAAAAGTTCAATATTCTCCATATTCAGGTAGTTCTAATTATCGGGATATAGATATTACCATTCCTGTAGATTCCACAGATACAGGGTCTTACAGATATATTACCTATTCATTCCCAAGTAACTTCACTTTAAACTCTGGTACAACCACACATTACTTTAGAGTAACAAATGGTTATAATACAGTTTCTAAACAAAAACAACTATCTCCAGCAGCAGCCGTAACAAATATTGAAGCAACAACAGATGATTCTTATACAAAGATTTCATTTACTACTGCATGTACAGGGTGGTCTTACAAAGCACAGGCCTTCAAGAACGGAAGCGAAGTTGCTTCTAAAACTATAGCCATTACAGAAAGCAACAAAGATAGTTATGTTGAATTCTATGGCCTGGAAAATGGTACACATTATGACTTTAAGGTTACAACCGACGGCTCAAGCTATTATGCAGAAACAAGTGCTGTTCCTGCATTCCCCGCACTAAAGAAATCAAGTGACTGGCTTGTATTAATGTATATGGATGGTGATAATAACCTCCATAACGCTATTTACACCGATTTAAATGAAATTGAAACAGGTCTTAGTAATATCCGAGCTTCCGATGGAATAACAGCCTCTAGTAATTATGACTCTGTAAATGTTGTAGCACTCTGGGACGGAGCAACAAGCTGGGGCTCTGGAGAATATGATGATGCAGGTAATGAGAAGCAGGCATATCCTACATATGGCGAAAGCGGTTCATATATCTTCGAACTTGGAACAGATTCTTATTATACAACAAATACTGTACTTTCAAGCAAAACAAAAAATCTATCTTATACTGCAAGCTGGCTTTGTCCTAACATAACGGCCTCTACAAACCCGAAAAATTATCATGGTGAAGTAAATATGGGTGATAAACAAACCCTTATCAACTTCTTAAACTGGGCAAAGGAACACTATACTGCAACAAAGGGTATTATCCTTCAATTCAGTAACCATGGAGGTGGACCTCGTAGAACAATTTATGCAAAAGATAATGATGGAATGACCTATAAGATTGGAAACGACAACGAGCGCCGTGCTCTCTGCTGGGATGAATCTTCATCTTCATCCTTCCTTAAAACAAAAGATGTTTCTGATGCATTGTCTATGGCAGGCTTTACAGGTTCGAATAAATTGAGCATGATTTTGATGGATGTATGTCTTGGATCTTCTCTTGAAGATGCATACCAGTTCAGAAACAATGCAAATTATCTGGCAGCCTCTCCAAATAATATTCCTGGCCCAGGTCTTGATTATGAAAAATTCATGAAGTCCTTTTCAAAAGATACAAATATTTTGAATATTGGAAAACAGATTGTTACAGATTACAAAGGTCAATATACGGCTTATAATATAAGAAATCAATTATGGAATAATTATGCACAGTTGGCTTTTGGAAAAAATTATTCATCTTTGAACTCTGATGAAACAGCGCTTCTTGAATGGTATGGTCATGTTGGAATTACAACATTTACCATTACAGACCTTTCACAAGTTGCTGCTGTAAAAACTGCTGTAGATAATATGTGTAATATTATGTTATCACCTCTTGGTAAATTAAGAGCTATTTATGTTGATGGAAAAGGAAATGCAAGTAATACTGCCACACTTTTCCCACAACAAAATTATGTACATTATCTTGGCAAACAGCATGCAGACCTCATATCAGATTCTTATGTTAATAATACAATGTATTATTTAGGTACATATACCTGGCTCTATGATATAGGATACTTTGCTGATAAGGTAAAAGCAGTTTCTTCCGGTACTACTTCAGACAATGTAAACGCTTGGCCTGAATTATACTCTGCCGCAGACGCTGTAGTTACTGCACTCAATTCAGCTATCAAATACAGCTGGCGTGATACTAAACGTAGTATATTATATGATGACTTCTATTGTTATAGCGATGCAAGTACAACACAATTCCAACATCATTATGGATTAGTTGCAGCAGGTTATACAGTTGATGTAAGTGGCGAAAAATTTGTAATAGGTAAATGCCCAAGCTGGTACAAAACAGATTTAGCATTTGGTATTGAATCTAAGTGGGGTGACTTGCTCACATACTGGTTTGGTGCAGGTAACTAAAATGAAAAGAATTTTAATTTATGTTTTACTAATTTCATCTTTTCTGTTTCTTTCTTCCTGCGCTACAAAAAAGCAGCCTGAAAAAGCAGTAGAGAATACTAAGGATTCCTCATTCAAATATACACCTTCTGTAAATCATTCGTATCTTACAGAAGAAAATATTGGACAGGAAATTGTTGTAAAAGGTAAAATAATTCAGGATGGAAGTTCTTTTACCCTTTTAGAAAACCCGGAGTCAAAGAGCAGAGTTTCTTTTTTTCTTGATTTTGAAGATGATAGTCTTAAAGAAAAACTGACTGCCGGAAGCCTTGTCCAGATTTCCGGTATTCTCACTTCGGCTGAATCGCCGTGGAAGAAAGGAATGAAAGTACTAAAAGTAGAATAAACTGTTTTAATTTCACTTTAAACTGAAAAGGCCTCGGATTTTCCGAGGTCTTTTTTATTGGTAGAAGTGGGTATTAACCATTTACAAGGATTTCTGAAATGTTGAAACAATTGTCACCGATATGCTCGATTGTTCTTACGATATCGATGTACAAAAGCTCGGACTTAACGTCGGCACCGCCTTCGAGTCGTTTGCGGGCAACCTTTTTGAGGTCTTTACGGAAGGCGTCTATTCCATCTTCAAGCTCGCGGGCAAGTTCGAGTTTTTCCGGTGTAAGCTGCTTGTTGATATTTATGCGGATAAACTGAAGGAACTGACGTGCCAGTTCAATATATGGCAAAAGGCGTTCCATATCTTCGCTCTGGAACTTCATCTTCTTTTCGATACTTCTCTTAATCAGCATGATTGTTCCGTAGCAACTGTCGCTCATGTTTTCAAGTTCATCTACAATCTGAATCATATTAGAAATGTGATTCAACTGCTTTTCTGTTACCTGAAGAGATTCACACTTAATCAGATAGTGAGTAATCTGCTCGTGCATCTGATCTGCATAGTCTTCTGCAAGTTCGCTGGCCTCACCGTACTTTTCAATAAAATCATTATTACGCTTTGTAACGCCAATCTGGATTTTATCAAACATATCAGTTACAACGTCGGTCATATCTGCAATAGCTTTTTCTGCCTGAATGATATGAGTTGCAATACTGTCCTTTGCAAGAAGACCGGTAAATTCCAGTTTGTAAACGTTTGAAGTTTTTTCAGGATCATCCTTGATAAGTCTCTTAGTAAGAAGAACAAGAGGATTCTGAAGCGGAAGCAGAATCAAAGTTGATAATGTTTTGAATACTGTATGCAGCATTGAAATACGAATTGCGATATTTGAATGCTGTCCGCCTGGAGTAAGCATCATTACCAGCTCCAGGAACGGATGGAAGAAGATAAGTGCAAGCACTGTACCGAACACGTTGAACATAACGTGAATCAAAGCTGAACGGCGGGCATCTGCATTTGCTCCAAGTGACGCAAGAATTGCATCTATGGTTGAACCTACGTTAGAACCGAGAGTCATTGCCGCAGCCATTTCCCAGTTGATAAGCCCGTTAAAGGCCATTGTAATTACGATTGCAGAAAAAGCTGAACTTGAGTGAAGCAAGGCTGTAATCAGAATACCAATCACAAAACCAATAAGGATTGCAAGAGGCCCGCCCCCCTGAATCTTAAAGAGCCAGCCTAACTGCTCTGGTGTAAATACATCTGAAAGTCCGCTCAAACCAAGGAAGAGCATACCGAATCCCATAAGAGCTTCGGCCCAGTTTCTGTATTTTCCTTTTCTGATTAATGCGCTGAAATAACCGATTCCGAAAACCGGAATGGCAAAGGCTGAAATTTTAAAGTTGAATCCAAAAATAGAAACAATCCAGGCTGTGATTGTAGTACCGATGTTTGCACCGAATATAACGCCGACAGACTGGGCAAGAGTCATAAGTCCGGAATTAACGAAGGTAACAACCATTACGGTAGTTGCACCCGATGACTGAATAATCATCGTAACAACAAGACCAGTCAGAAGGGAAGCAAATCTGTTTCCTGTAAGAACCGAAAGGGCACGCTGAAGCTTTTCGCCGGAACTCTTCTGAATACCGTCAGACATGAGCTTCATTCCGTAAAGAAGAAGGCCCAGACTACCAATCAGTTCTAAAACGGGCTGTATGACATTCATATTCCTATAATACTGAAAAAAGTCCTTCTTTTCAAGGTAATTGAAATTGTGTAAAATTGTTATATGATTGTCATACAGTTCTACTTATTAAAAGAGCTTACACAATGACGAAAAAAAATGGGTGTGGAAATGAAAAATAAATCATATATTATCTTAATGGCACTTGCTGCCACTCTGACTTTTACAGGCTGCAAAAAGCAGCAGAAAACTGCTGATACAAACAGTGTGGACCTTACTTTAAATATGACTGAAGAAGCAAAACTTCAGCAGACTCCTCAAAAGTGGCATGTGACAAATAAGCGTATATGTGTTCTTTTTGGATATGATTTTAACAATCCGGAAATAAAAGAAAATCTCCTGCTTATTCTTAAAGACAATTTTGGACTTGATGAAGACGGCGGTCTCATTTATCCGCTCACCTACCCTGATGATTTTAAACATGGAATCCGCGGCTATGCTTCTGATTTTGCAGCAATTCTCCAGGATGATGAACTGGATCTTGCAGGAATTGTTCTGCTTGGAGCACCTGAAAATACTCACACTGCCCTGGCCCGAAATCAGGACAAATGGGAACAGGAAGTGCCTTACCCTGTAGTTGCGCTTTTTCCTCAGGATGATGTTCTTGGCATTGAGTCTACCTGCGATATTGTTGTAGACAAAGGCCAGACTGCAGGACTCACAGGCGAAATTGCACCGGAAGAATCAGACGGTCAGATTCATCCGAACGCCCCGGAAATTATTGTTGAAACAATTAAATACATTCAGCTTTTGGACGGGGCTCCATCACGTACAAAAGAATTGCAGAAGCATATGGCACAGATGCTCGAAGGCTTTCAGTTTCATCACTACATGGACCCGGAAAGCGGACTGCAGTCGATAAATCATTTTGTGTTAAATTAGTTTTTATGTTAGAGATATCTCAACATCATCAGAATATAATTGGTTCGCGGGATGCAATTGCGGCGCTGGAAAATAAGGACCACGCGCGGCTTCTTGTGATTTCGGACTCGCACGGAAGGTACGGCGTTTTTGAAAGCATTGTGCGCGGCTTTGGTCGCGAATGTGACGCGCTGATTTTTTGTGGCGACGGCGTGGGAGATGTAGCACAGCTTTTGTATGCGCAGAAGGCTGATAAGAAGCTGGCGGAGTGCGTACCCCCGGTGATTGCAGCCGTTCACGGAAACTGTGATCCATCCTCTTACCCCCTCGACAAAGGAAGTCTGTATTTTTCAAGTCTGATTGAACTTAAAGTAAACGGACGCGGAATCCTCATAACCCACGGACATAATCAGAATGTAGACTGGGGCATAGAAACTCTCGGCCTTGAAATGCAGGTAAGCGAATGTAACACTGCTTTTTACGGCCATACCCACGTTGCCCTCGAAGATAATTTCAAAAACTTTAAGATTGTAAATCCCGGAAGCTGTTCAAGACCAAGAGGCGGTCAGCCGGCAGGCTTTGCTATTGCAACTGTAGAAAAAACTTTTGTTGATATTGCTTTTATAAAAATGGAAATGGGAAGCGACGGGTGTACGGAATATAAGATCTGGAATCCGTACTAAAACATAAATCCGAAATTATCATGACCGGGATAAACCAGTGTTCCCTCTGGTATTTCGCGCTGCAGCCGCGCCAGGCTTTTCTTTATTTCGGCTTCATCTCCGCCGTACATATCTGTACGGCCATAGCCGCCGTAATCAAACATAGTATCACCGGAAATCAAAAAACCGCGCCCGCCTTCGCCGGCATCTTCCTTATACAGGCAGATTGAACCTGGTGTATGACCAGGAGTATGCAAAACCTTCCAGCCAAAAATTGTCATGCCTTCACGAAGCAATGTATCTGCCGCAGGCTGTGAGCCTACAACTTCAAGTAATTCAGGCGCCCCGAAAAAGCGCAGCACAGATTCATTCATAGGCCCGGGAGCACCGCTTCCCGCAAGTTCTCCTGCTTCAAAACCATGTACGCAGATTTTTGCCTGAGGAAAAGCAGCCTTTAGCGGCGCAATACCTGTAATATGATCAAAATGTGAATGGGTAAGTACAATTCCAGCACATTCTAATTTATGGGATTTAAGATAATCTGTAATAAGATTTTCATCGCCGGAAAGGGCGCAGGCGGCAGGGTCAACAACAAAACACTTGCCGCCCTCGCAAGGAACGACAAGTGTGTTTACTTTAAATACGCCTGTATGTAAGACGTGTATTTTCATTAAACTCCAAACGGTTCTTTGTCTGCGGCAGCTTTTTCTGCAGCGGCATAAGCAGCAGCGTCTTCTGCAGACATTTCTGCTTCTTCGCTCTGTGCTTCTGCATCACCAGATTCTTCTGCAGCATCTGCATCTGACTTCTGGCGGCTGTAACTTACAGCGAGTTTGCGTCCGCGGTAGTCATAACCGTTGAGCTTGTCGATTGCAGTCTGAGCATCTTCTGTATAAAGCTGTACAAAAGAGTAATTTGCAAGAACCTTAATATCACCAATGCGTTCGCGGTCGATACCTGCGATTGCGATAAGAATACCTACGAGGTCACGTGGGTAAACACGGCGGTTCTTTCCAATGCTGATAAAAATTGAAGTAGCCTGATCTTCAGGAATTTCTACGCGTGGATGGCGTGGACGTTCTTCTTCGGCAGGTGCTGGCTCTGTAGTTTCTGCAGGAGCTTCTGTACGTTCCTGATGATAATCCTGGCGGAAGTTTCTTTCCTGACGATTGTTTCTCTGATTTCTATCGTTGCGGTCAAAGCGTTCGTTTCTTTCAAAACGGTCGCGGCGGTTTCCAAATGAATGATAATGTTTCAATGCTTCTTTAAGCAGATATGCAATTACATACTTACGAACTGTAAGTGGTACGTTCTTCTTAAAAAGTTTGTTCAAATCTGAAAGCAAATCAACATTTTCAGATGTTCTTACTTTGTCTGTAGCGTTCTTGAGAAAATCCTCAAGCTGTGTTTCGTTAAGCTCAAATTCACGATTAAAAGCCATTTTTTATTCTCCTAAAGATAAAAGATAACCGGAATTGATTTTTCTAAAGCCTGTGCGTGTTAATAACGGCTGTAAAATATCCGGTGCAAACATATTGGGAATTAAAACCCATTTTTTTCCACAGTTTCGTAATCTGGTTATACACATTTCAATAAGTTCTGTACCTATTCCAAGTCCACGGAACTGCTCAGGAACAAATAAACTTGTAATAACAACAATTGCTTCCTGATCTTTCAAAAGCGAAGAGGCAATAATACAACCTGCAAACTCATCAGAAATACTTGAGCAGATATAACCGTTCTGATTACTGACATCACACTCTTCAAACTGTGTACGCCATAATCTGTAAAATGCTCCGTTCAACTCATTCGGCAAGGTTTCGTCTTCGCAGTCGCCTGCAGTAATATTCAAAAGGATTGTCTGTTTATCAGCAGCTGAATCATATTCCTTAAATGAAAAATCATCGTGCACTAAAGATTCATCGGATTCTGGCAGCTGGTCTAACTTTTCAAGTCCCCATATTTCTCGCAGGGAATTATACCATTCATTGATACGTGCCGACATAAATCTGTGCTTAAAAATATGCCATCGTTTATCAATTTCCGGGTAGTTTTTTAATACATTTCTAAAATTCTTAAATACCCCCCTTCCTGAATGCAGTGCGCTCTGCAATTCTTCCCGGGCAAGCGGAGAATGAAGATTGTTTACAAAATTCTCACGCAGTTCAAATCCATCAGAAGGTCCCCATTCAGGCAGAATATAATATCTTTCGTCATCCGGCATATGACCATCGGAATCAGAAATAACAAGCTGGCCTTCTGCAGCGTCGACGGCATATTCCACATCCTGATTTTCCATGGCGGAGATTATGTCGTCTATAAGCAAATCGGTCAGCTCAAAATTCATAAATTAATTACTTCTTAGGAAGTTCCTCTCGTGCAGTAACGATTTTACTGATAAGGCCATATTTTACAGCCTCATCTGCATCAAGCCAGTAGTCACGGTCTGTGTCTTTTGTAACCTGTTCAAGTGGAGTTCCTGTAGCTTCAGCAATAAGCTTGTTCAACTTAGCACGGATTTTTTCCATGTCTTTTGCGTAGATTTCAATATCAGTTGCAACACCACGCATCTGGCCAAGCGGCTGATGAATAAGATAGCGGCTGTTTGGAAGTCCGATTCTGCGCTCTTTTGGAACTGCAATAAGAATAAGAGTTGCAGCCGAAGCGATAAGTCCCATACCAATAAGATAAACCGGAGCTTTAACAAAGCGGATTACATCATAAATAGCGAAACCTGCGTCTACGTCGCCGCCTGGTGAGTCAATGTACATATAAATTGGAGACTTATTATCTTCTGAATCAAGAATCAGAAGCTGCTTTGCGATTGAATCAGCAAGCTCTTTGTTTACTTCACCGGTCAGAACAATCTGTCTTGTTTTAAGGAATCTGTCTGTAAAAGGATCAGGTGCTTTCTGTTTTTTTTCTTCATCCTCATCATCAAAACGAGGGCTAGTATAAATTGATTTATAATTCATACCATATAATATACTGTAGGATGTGCAAATTTTCAATTATTATAATCATATATCAAATAATTATTGATTACGGTTTGTTTGAGGAGCTTCCCCTATAGTGTAGTTTTTTATTGTTTTATTGGTAAAACTGACTTATAATATAATAATAGGAGAATGATTATGAATGTACATAACCTTATGGAAGACATAGTAATTAAGGCTGTAAACACTCTTTATGACAGGGTAAAAGGCGAAGATGTTGCCTGGCTAACCTGTGATTGCGAAAACTGCCGGCTTGATACTGTAAGTTATGTACTTAACAGAATCCCGCCAAAATATGTAGTTTCTGGTCGTGGCGTAACTCATAACGCTGAATATCTTGCAAGTTCACAGCTTCAGGCAGATGTTGACTCCCTTGCTCTTGAAGGAATGCGTACTGTAAGCTCTACAAAACGTCCTTTCCATACAGAAAACAGAAAAGACTGCATAATTCATACTGGTGATAATCATTCAAAGCCTGCTTTCAATTTCTTTACCTTTATGGGTATTGTTCTCGACGGAAATACCTTTGAGCCTGTTCCTAAAGCAAAAATCACTTTGAAAATGGACGGAAAGCTTGCTGAAATGGTTGATAAAACCTGGTCTAACCCTTACAACATGGTTCCAAGCACAAAGGGTGTTTATTCTTTCTGGGTAAAGTCTATTCCTGCGTCAGAAAGCGGCGAACGTGCTTACTTCAACTTCAGTATTGAGATTGAAGCAGAAGGCTATTCTGAATCTGTATATCATTTTGAAGTGCCAATTATGAGCGAAGACAAGGTTCGCGATACTCTGGATTCTACTTATACATTGAAAATTAAAGACCTGGTAATTTTCAAGAAGTAGCTTGCCTGTTACAAGAAACTTAGAGAATCATTCAATAAAAATCTCCTCTTTTACAAGAAAATTAAATTGCGTTTTTTATAATTGCATAGTACAATTTAGTAAAACGTTTAACTAAAAAAACGTCATAAGGATTTTATATGGATTCAATTATTGTTAGTGCAGACCTCGACGGCAAAAAAATCAGCCGCGACATTTATGGACACTTCAGCGAGCATCTTGGCCGCTGTATTTATGGTGGATTCTGGGTTGGAAAAGATTCAGAGATTCCTAACATTAACGGTTACCGCAAGGACGTTGTAGAAGCGTTTAAGGAGCTGGAAATCCCTAACCTTCGCTGGCCAGGCGGATGCTTTGCCGATGAATATCACTGGCGCGACGGCGTTGGGCCTTATGAAACACGCAAACGCATGATTAATACACACTGGGGCGGTGTCGTAGAAGACAACAGCTTTGGAACAAATGAATTCTTTGGACTTTGTGAGCTTCTTGGCTGTAAGCCTTATGTAAACGGAAACGTAGGAAGCGGTACAGTTCAGGAAATGAGTGAATGGGTTGAATACATCACCTTTGGTGGTGAATCTCCTATGAGTAAGATGCGTGAAGCAAACGGCCACAAAAAGCCATGGAAGCTTCCACTTTTCTGTGTTGGTAACGAAAACTGGGGCTGCGGCGGAAACATGAAGCCGGAATTCTATGCAGATCTTTATCGCCGCTATCAGACTTATGTTCGTCAGTACGGCAAGGATAAAATCTTTAAGATTGCCTGTGGACCTAATGCATCTGATTATAACTGGACAGAAGTTCTTATGCGCGAGGCTGCTCCTCTTATGGACGGTCTTTCTCTTCATTATTATACAGTTGAACCAGACTGGAATGGACGAAAGCCAGCCTGCGACTTTACAGAAAAAGACTGGTATCTCACAATGAGTAAGGCAAGCTTTATGGAGACTCTTGTACGCCGTCACGATGAAATCATGACTAAGTACGACCCAGATAAGCGTGTTGCCCTAGTAGTAGATGAATGGGGTACCTGGTTTGCTGTAGAAAAAGGAACTAACCCAGGCTTCCTTTATCAGCAGTCAACAATCCGCGACGCACTTGTTGCCGGAATCACTTTGAACACTTTCAACAATCACAGCGACCGCGTAAGAATTGCAAACATTGCCCAGGCTGTAAACGTTCTTCAGTCTCCTGTTTTGACAGAAGGCGCAAAAATGATCAAAACACCAACCTGGTACGTATTCCATATGTACAAGCCTCATATGGATGCAACAAGCCTCGCTACCCGCGTTGCTACAAATCAGATTGGACCAGAAGATTCCCGCGTAGATGCTGTTACAGCTTCTGCTTCTCACAAAAAGAATATTTACACTGTTACTCTTACAAACGCAGAGCTTAAGGGTAAAAAAGAAATCAATATTACTCTTGCAGGCCTCAAAGGTAAAATCAAAGATGCAAAAGCAACAATCCTTTCTTCAAAGGAAATGCACATCTGTAACTCATTTGATAAGCCTAACGAGCTCAAGGAAAAAGCTCTTGATGTAAAACTCTCTGGTGCAAATGAACTTTTCATTTCTGTTCCAGCTATGAGTGTTGTCACAGTTTCAATTCAGGCATGATTCCCTGTCCAGTATGTGAAAACAAAGCGCATCTTACCGCAATGGATATGACACCGGAACTGGCAGCCGAAATGGCTGCTGAAGAAAAGGTTGCCGACTATGCGGGGGATGCGCTTGTTGCTGAAAGACTGAAAATCTGTAACTCTTGCCCTAAGCTGATAGGCGGAATGACTTGCCGGGATTGCGGATGTTTTGTGCAATTTCGGGTACGTCACAAAACGGCCGCCTGTATAAATGGAAAATGGTGATACGTTCATTGAGAAGGTGGTTTCGACAAGCTCAACCACCGCAGAGGTAAATATGGAAAACTACAATAAAAACAATGTTGCACCAGTGCCACCAATGGGCTGGAACAGCTACGACTATTACAACACAATGGTAAACGAAGAGCAGGTTCGTGCAAATGCTGAATATATGGCTGCAAACCTCAAACAGTTTGGCTGGGAATATGTTGTTATTGATATTCAATGGTCAGACCCGGACGCAGGAAAGCGAAACGGCGAAGGCATTCAGTACATTCCCTTCAGTCGTTTTTGTATTGATGAGTTTTCCCGCCAGATTCCAGCCCCTAACCGTTTTCCAAGCAGCGAGGACGGCAAGGGTTTTAAGCCGCTGGCAGATTACATTCATTCTCTTGGACTTAAGTTTGGTATTCACATTATGCGTGGCATTCCACGTTTTGCAGCCCACGATCACCTGCCAATTAAAACTCATGACGGCACAAAGATTACAGCCGACATGATTGCAAATCCATATTCAGTAAGCCGCTGGAATCCGGATATGTACGGTGTAGACGCCGCACGACCTTACGCTCAGGATTACTACGATTCTGTTTTTGAACTTTATGCTTCCTGGGGTGTGGACTTTGTAAAAGTTGATGATATCTGTAACACAAACATGTATCCGCATAATCCCTACTCTGCTGAAAAAGAAATAGAGATGATGGCAAAGGCAATTGAAAATAGCGGCCGTGCTATGGTTCTTTCTTTGAGCCCAGGACCTGCTGTAATTGAAAAAGCTCATCATTACGAATCTTTTGCAAACATGTGGCGAATTACCGACGACTTCTGGGACGACTGGAAGCTTCTAAAAGCAATGTTTGAACGCTGCGAAGTATGGCAGAAACACACCGGAGAAGGCAACTGGCCGGATTGCGATATGCTTCCAATGAACCGCTTAGGCTGGGGCTGGGCTGCTCCCGGAACTCCGGAAAAAAATCGAGGCTGGTACTGCAAGTTTACAAAAGAAGAAACCCGCACAATGATTACACTCTGGTGTATCTTCCGCGCTCCTCTTATGATTGGAACTGATTTACCTCAGCTGGACGATTTTAATCTCAGCCTGCTTACAAACGAAGAAATCATTGCAATGGATAAATGTCCTAACCAGGCAGAAGAGCTTAGTTCAAGCAGCAATGAAGATGTAGTTGTCTGGAGAAACATAACAGAAGACGGACATGCTTATTATGCTTATTTCAATTTAAGCGAAGAAGTGCAGACTGTTACAATGAATGTGGATAAAGGAATTCAAAATCCGACAATTCGCGATTTATGGGAGAAAAAAGACCTTGGTGAAGAAGTAACCTTCTCACTGGAGCCTCACGCCTGCAAGGCATTCAGAGTATAAGCACTTTTGTCTAGCGCATAACTACATTATCTGCTTTCAGTTTCGGCTGCTTTTTGTAAAGATACTTTAATGGATGAACATCAAAGGCATTTACAAACCAGCCGCCAACTTCCTGAAGATTTATAACGCTTGAAGCAACCGAACGGTAAAGCGGAAGCACCATTCCTGAATCAAGAAGAATTGTTTCTGCCTGACCTAAAAGCTTCATGCGTTCTTCTTCACCGGCAACTGCAGCTTCCTCAAGAAGCTTATCGTATACACTGTTTTTCCAGCCGGAAGAATTCATTGTAGAGTTACCGCGGAAAAGCTCAAGAAAAGCCAGAGGATCAGCAAAATCCCCAATCCATGAAGTAATCAGAATGTCTGCATCGGCAGTTTCTGCACTTGCATAATAATTATACGAAGGGATTTTCTGGATTTCGAGTTCAACTCCAAGAGGCTCAAGTGAGCTTCGAATTTCATTCTCTTCTGCTTCGGAAAATTCGTTTTCAAAAATATGCATTACAAGAGGAATTTTCTCATCTGCGGGAATTCCATATTTTTCGCGGGCATCTTTCATTTTGAGGGAAGCTTCAATCGCATCTGTATAATCAAAGCCATCAATCTGTGGATAACCCGGCAAAGGATAAACCAGAGTTGCTGCAGGGATCAGATATTTTTTATGAATTGTTTCCCAAGGAAAAGCTTCGAGTACAGCATTTCGGAATTCCGGATAGTCCCAGAGCTTTGATCTTTTGCTGTCTGCGGGCTTTTTACTGCTTACCCTGAAATACAGAAAACCAGTTCCAAAGTTTGCATTAAACTGAATTGAAGCCGGATTCAAAATCTGCTGCTGATTTACATTTGCGGTAACCCAGTCTACAGCCCCGGTATTATAATAGTAAGTATTATCATCAGCATTTTCTGACTGAACAAAAGTAATTCTTTCAAGAGTTACATTGTTCTTATCCCAGTAATAGGGATTTTTTTTGAGAATGTATTTTCTTTCAGTTGCAATTTCAAGCTCGTAGGGACCACTGTAAACCTGAGGATTGCTGTGAGTAATTGTAAAGGCAGTATGACAAAGAATTTTTGGCAGATAATTTGCAGGAGTATTCAGATAAATTGAAAGTACATTTTCTGCCGTAGCATAAATGCCAACTTCATCAAAATTTCCATTTCCTGTACGGAAGGCCTCTGCTCCGCGCACAATATCAAAAAGTGAAGAATATGGGGCATAAGGATTTGCAAGCATTCTGAGCCAGCTGTCACGAACTGCTTCTGCGGTTATCTTTTCACCATTACTGAAAAAGGCGTCATCGCGTAAAATAATTGTCCAGCGTTTTTTATCGCGGGAAATTTTAAACTCTTTTGCAATTGCATACTGTGGTTCAAGATTTATCGGACTTGTTCTGAAGAGTCCTTCAAAAAGACCGTCGAGAAACTGAGAATCACTTGCATAATTTGTAAGCTGGGGATTAAGTTCATGAGGACGGTAAGCTTCAACGATTATAAAATTCTGCTGAATCTCTGCCGAAAGCTTGTCTTTATTTTCTGATTCGCGTTCTCGTGCGTTTTCAAGTTCAAGAAGCTCTTCCGGTGATAATTCCGGATCAGAATTAAATTCCTGTGAAAAAAGAGGAAGAATCAATGAAGCACATATTAATGAGACAAGAGTTTTTTTTGTTATTTTAAGCATTATCCGCAATTCCTAATTTCTGCATTTGCGCTGCTTCTTCTTTATATGAAGCATATTCGCTGCGTTTCTTATTAGCATTTATTATTGAATTGCGCAAGGCAGATAGTTCAATCTGCATACCTTTTATTCCGGTTTTGAATTCAGTATCAACTTCCTTCTTAAAGTGAGCATCAAAAGCGTTTATTACAACAAAAAGAGACTGCAATTCGGAAATCTGTTTATTAACAAAACTCAAAATAGCATCTTCTGAAGAAGACTGAATTTTTGAAAATTCAATTCCCTTTGTTGCAATTCCGTTGTAAATATGTTCCTTTCTGGAGAAATCAGACATAAACTCATTGATTTTGATTTTCTGAGTTCGTTCAGCACCGGTCTTTGCATCTTTTATAACAAGATTACAGATGCGTTCCTTTTCAGGAATATGAAATGCCTTTTTGAGAGCGCTGATTAATCTACTAAAGAAAGTACTTTTAGTCTTATACAAGAGCTCGATATTATCATTTAGTTTTGCGATAAGCTGTGCAAGAGTCGGGGCTGTAGCTCCAACCGCAAGAACAGACTGCATGATCATTTCTTTTGTATCAGGACCAGCAGCTTTTTTCTCAGGTCCGTTTTTTGAAGTTTCTTTAATCTGAAGGCGTTCGAGAACTGCAGCTCGTCTTCTGTCTTTATCCGGAGCATGATCTTCATCAATAATCTCATTGACAAGATCTGTATAAAAATTCTTTTTGCCGGTAACTTTTGAATAAAGCCTTTTTATTTCTGCAAGTTCTGCTTCTGCAGATTCTGCAGCCTTTGCCTTATCAAAATCAGGATGATCAAATAGGTCACGTCTGAGCCCGCCTTTATACAGTTCACGCAGAAAGCCTGCAAGCTCATTCAACATCTTGTTTATTTCAACAGTTGACTGAGCACATTTATCAATGCTGTCGTTAATCATGCTCTGAACAACATTCGGAGCGCCTTTTTTTGCATTGCTTATAACCATTGCAAGAGCACGGGTATTCATTCTTGTACTGTTGCTTGAAAGATTATCCCACTCAAAAACCTTATTCAAATCCAGAAGCTGCTTAACCTTCTGAATTGTGAAATTTTCCATTGAAAATCTGAAATAAGTACAAATAAAGTCGAGCATGGTCTCATAATTCGAAAACCGCTCACCAAAAACCTTAGAAATTTCGCTTTCTGCAAATCCGGAAGTCTCTGGTACAACAATCTCTGAAATCTTTTTATCCAGTCTGTATGGATCCGGAACAATCAATGACTTCTTAACAAAGGTCTCGAAAAGGGTTTTTACGCAGGTATACATAAGCCGATACTGCATAAGCATTTCCTGCAGACGTACAGAGTTATACCATTCCTGTTTTTTGTTTAGAGCAGTCTGGAGCTCGTTTACAAAATTATCCACTTCCATACTTAGATTATCGGCAGAAATTCCTATTTACTTGCTTAAAATTTTCACAGGTGTTCCAGGCACTATAGAATCAAAATTTACCTCATATCTTTCGCCATTCTTATCTGTTCCAACTTCAAAATAGAAAGAATCATCCTCGGCACGGAAAATCTTTCCTTTTATAGTTTTATCAGCTTTGAACTCAGCGTCTGCACCTTCTTCTGTAATCAGGTAACGCGCCTTGCCTGTAACATAAACGCGCATGTTATCATAATCAGTTCCAAAGACAATTACTGCATTTGTTTTTGCAAGAGACAAAAGTGTTTCATAGGTCTGCTCATAGAAAGCCTGCTGTTCTGAAATCTGTTTTTTGCTTTCTGAAAGCTCGCCGGAAAGACTGTTTATTTTTCCATTGAGCTGAACCGTCTCGTTATAAAGAGAAGCAGCTGTATTTACAAAAGCGGCTCCCATCTCGTTTACAAGTTCATGAGAAGCAGAAACGTAAGACGGAATTGAATTCTTCTGCGGAAGCTCTTTTACAGCCTTATCCAGATATTTGTAATCATCATAAAGCTTCTGATATTCGTTCATTGCATTTGTAATCTTTGTTGAAGAAAGATTTTTTTCTGACATTGCTGAAGAGGCATTAAAATCCGGGACCGAAGAGGCTCTAGCCTTTTGAATTATACTTCCGGCTTTTTCGTCATTAAGCTTTGGATCAAGCAAAGCCAGCTCTGTCTGGTACTGAGCCGAAACTGCACTTACCGCCGAACGCATTGCTTCTGAATTCTGTTTTTGTGTATCTGCAAGTTTTCTGTTTAATTCAGCAATACGGATCTCGTACTGGTCTTTGATTTTCTTCTGTTCCAATTCCTTTACGCGGCGTTCACTATCAAGAGCCTTTTCTTTTTCCTTGGCAGCCTGAACTTTTGCGGCATCAAATTCTGCAAGCTGTGTTTTGTATTCTTCGATTTCCTTATCTGCCTGAACAAGCTGGGCATCATATTCTTCGTGAATTGCGGCAACGGCGGCCTTATAGTTCTGGTCTGCTTCGTATACGAGAGAAGCCCGTCTTTGTCTTGAAAGACGAGTCATGGAATCGATAACGAAAATATCGTTTGTATGAGTCTCTTCAGCAGCCTTGAGTTTTACTGCCATGTCGCCTTCGACTGCCGCGCGCTGCTTTACAGCATTATCGTAATTTGTTTGAGCCACACTTACTGTGTTCAAAAGATTCTTAAGATTGAGGTCATCAAACTCAGCCACGCTTACTGTAATTTCTTCGTTGTGAGTAGAAATTGTTTTTGTCATTATAAAGGCAATTGCAAATACAACTAAAAAACAGCCGATAAGCATCAGGGCCGAAAAAGGCGAATGATTCTTTTTTGATTTTGCGTATTCCTTTTCGATATTATAAGTCTGCTCAGAAGAAGTCTGGTGAATGCGCTCCAGTTCCTTTCCAAGAAAGAGCATTACTTCATTATGTATCTGATTTGCTTTCTGTTCTTCTGATAGTTTTGTCATTTTGTTGTCATTGCCCATATTCCGCTCCAATCTGCAGGTGCACTCTTTGTACCCATTCGCTCAAGGAATACCTGAGTGACATCCAGTTCCAGTCCTTTGAAAAGCTTGCGGGCTGATTTCCAGTCGCCGTCATAGTAAGCCTTCAAGCCTTCTTCAAACTTCTGATATTTTTCAAGCAGCGCTTCGTCCATTTCGTTCGTATCGAAAGGGAAGTAGATTTTCTTTCCTTTTGTTTTTCCCTTTACCTGAACTGTATCGATTTCTATGAATCGATAGCGGGCTGTTTCTTTCATTACTTCATCTTTAATTGATTCTGAAACAACTACCGGAATGTGATATATTCGTGTGAGCCCCTCGAGTCGCGATGCCGAGTTTACGGTATCGCCGATTACGGTGTTTGTCATGTGAGACTGTCGTGGATCATCAAAATCGTTTCGACCGATTGTTCCGTAGAATACTTTACCACCGTCAATTCCGACACCAACATCAACCATTACAGCCTGGAAAACTCTTTCTTCAGATTCTGTAAGCTTGCGCTGTTTTTCAATTTCTTCGCGGCGTCCCTGCATTTCCTGACGAAGCTCGGCAGTTGCTCGGGTTATATTCCAGGCAGAAATTACGGCGTTGTAAGCCTTTGAACGTTTTGAATCGAGAGTTCCGTAAATTGCAAGAATTGCATCACCAATAATAGAACCTACGATTCCCGAGTTCTCATGAACATTATGAATTACACGATTGTAATGAACATTCAAAACTTCAATAATATCGTTTCCAAGAGTTTCAGTTCGATAAGTAAAGCTCTTTACATCAGAGAAGAGCATTGCAAGGTCGCGCTGCTTTCCTTCAAGACCAACGTCACGGCCGGCATAGGCTTTTGCAACAATATCCTTTGAAACGAACTTCTGGAATGTATCAAGAAGATTATTAACCTGCATTGAAAGCGAGTTGAAGGAAGCTGCCATGTAAGTAACGTCGTCATTAGGAGCCTTTGAAATATCGATAAGGGCAAGCTGTTTTCTCTTCTGCATTTCGATAAGGTCGTCGGTAAAGGAGCGCAGAGGCCTGAACTCGCGGTTGATTGTTATGTAGCCCGCAGCAACAAAAAGAAGGGTAAAAATAATAATCAGTGCGGAAATAATTCCGTAGATTCTGTAATTTGATTTTTCAAGATCGGAACGAAGCTCGGCACGAATAATGTAGTAGCCCCAGTCATTCTGATATTTATAAACGCCGAAGTAATCTCCATAAGGACTCGAGAAAGAAATTGACCCTTCCTCTACTCCATTGCTTTTGTTCTGATTTATAAGCTTAAGTGCACTTGCATCAAACTCCGGAAAAACCGCAAGCTCATTTGCATCAGTAAAAAATTCAATTCCGCCATCGTTGGTTACTCCAAGTGCCAGACTGTTATCATTTGCAAAACCTGTTTTAGCTACCTTACACAGGGCATCAATACTTTCTTCACGGTTACCGGAATAAGAATAAATCTGATATTGATTTGAAGAAGCTGAATAAAGCTCCTTCAGCTGGCTTACCATAATTGTATTATTCAAATTGATGATTTGCCGCTGAGTAAGCTGAAGTGAAATAAAATTCGTAATAAAATTTGAAAGCAGGATAAGGCAAATAAAGATGAGAAGCATCTTTAAGCCGATCGGAATAATCCTCGTTTTTCCTACTCTGGAAAAGAATTGTATCTTGCCAGACACCTTGAGTCCTCCAATATGTAGTAGTAATTTCTCCGGGATTATTTTTAAATCTGATATTTTGAATTGATTTCCGCAAACGTTGTAGTAACTATAAATTATAAATCAATTGAATAAAAAACGCAATTTTTTTATAGTTATCCTATGTCTGAAAAATCAAAATCAATAGTACGCTCCGGGCTTGTACTTACCCTTATGACTTTCGCCTCCCGCATTATGGGCCTCGTACGCGAAATGACAAAGGCATCTTTTCTTGGAACCGGACTTTTTGCAGACAGTTTTTCTGTTGCATTTATGATTCCAAACCTCTTCCGAAAACTCTTTGCCGAAAACGCTATTTCTGTTGCTTTTATTCCAACCTTTAAAGATTATATTGCAAAAGAAGAATGTGATGAAAATAGAAAGACAACTCAGGAATTTTTGAATGCAACTTTGACTCTTGTATCTTTCCTTACAGCCTGTGTTGTAATACTTGGAATTCTTCTTGCTCCTTTTATCATTCCGATTTTCTGTAAGGCTCCAGAGCCAGGTGTAGCTGATTATGCTGCAAAGATGGAATATTACCTTCTTGAGTTTAACGAAACTACCGTGCTCACAAGAATAATGTTCCCTTATCTTTTTTTGATTTCGGTAGCAGCCTTTTTCCAGGGTGTTTTGAACACCTGTGGCATTTTTGCACCTTCCGGCTTTACTCCGGTTATGTTCAATGGAATTGTAGTTCTTTCAACTTATATTCTGGCTCCTCATACTTCGAACCCGGCACGTGCTATGGCTATAGGTACAATTATCGGAGGCTCTGTTCAGGCAATATTCCAGTGGCCTTTTGTCTATAAAACAGGCTGGAAGACAGGTCTTACTTCGCTGAAAAAGGCATTTACAAATCCGGGAACAAGAAAGGTTATGGCTCTGCTGGCTCCGACAATCATTGGTATTGCGGCCTATCAGCTTAATGACACAGTTTCTACAGCACTTGCAAAACGCGTAGGTCCCGGAATTGCTTCGAGTCTTCAGTACAGCATCCGTCTTCAGGAACTGATTCTTGGTATTTTTGCGGTTTCAATCGGAACTGTAATTTTGCCGGATCTTTCGGGCTTTGCAAACAAAAAGGACTGGACTCAGTTCAATTCAATGCTGCTTCAGGCAATCAAAATCATGACTTTGATTTCTATACCAATTACAGCCTACTCCCTTATTACAGGCCGCGAACTGATTTCCCTGCTATACAAAAGAAATCAATTTGATGATAATTCAGTTGCAATGACACTGGGAATTTTTCGCTTTCATATTTTAGGCCTGCTTTTTATTGCCCTCAACAGAATTATGGCACCGGCCTTTTATGCTCAGAAAAAGCCGAAACTTCCGACTATTGCAGGGCTTATCAATTTTATTTCAAATATTCTTTTCGTATTCATTCTTTCAATACCAATGGGTGGAAACGGCATTGCCCTTGCTTTAAGCGTAGCAAGTTTTTTGAATACACTTTTCCTTTTTATTTTTATGAAAAAAATGGAATCAATTGAAGTTGGCCGCCTTGCCCGCGGTACTTTGATTTACGCCCTTAAGATGCTTATTTTATCTGTGATTGCTGCACTACCAACTTATTATCTGCATAAGTTTCTGGTTACAACTTTTGAAGGTCACGGAAATCTTATTGCATACGGAGCACCTGTTGCAATTTCCGCAATCGTATTTGCAATCATCGGAGTGCTGGAACTAGTGATTACTAAAGATGAAATTGTGAGAGTAATTTTGAAGAAGGTTAAAAGATAGGCGTCATGCTGAACTTGTTTCAGCATCTACCAGAAGATCCCGAAACAAGTTCGGGATGACAGTGAGGTCTAAATGAAAGAATATACAAATGATGAATTAAAAGAAATCTACCGCGCACGCCGAAAGGCCCTGGCCAGCGAAATGATCAGCCGCGGCGTCGGTGCCTGTGTTTTTATAGACAGTGAAGAACATCGCGACCCGGCTCTGCCTTATTATACAAATCATCCTAGCGACGCTGTTCTCATAATTTTCAGCGACGGCTACACTGTACTTGTTCCATGGGATGAAAATCTTGCCCGCCAGCAGGCTCAGTACGACAAGCTTGTTCCTTATACCCGTTATAAGAACAAGGATATAGATGCGATTCTTGCCGTTCTCAACGTTTGCTATACTCACGGAGAAAACAGCCGCGTAGAGCTTCCACCATATCTCACATATCCAACCTATCTGAAATTTATTGATGCACTTGCTAACTACGACTGCCGCTGCAAGGAAGATGGACTCCACCAGTTTGTAGTTGAAAGCCGCATGATTAAAGACCAGTATGAGATTGACTGTACCCGTGAGGCAGCCCGCGTAGGAGACCTGATTATTGATGAAATTGAAAAGCAGGTTCGCAAGGGTAAGATTAAAACAGAAACTGATGTTGCACTCTTGATTGAAAAAAAGCTCCGCGAAAACGGCTGCCAGAGAACAGGCTTTGATACGCTCGCGGCGGGACCTTCGCGCAGCTTCGCGATTCATGCGTTCCCGGGATACACTGCAGCGGACTGGCCGGCACAGGGCCTTTCCATTCTGGACTTTGGCGTTGTTTATAACGGCTACACGAGCGATACAACGCTCACAATTGCAAAAGGACCTCTGACTTCTGCCCAGGAAAAACAGCTGGAGCTGGTTCAGAAAGCTTATGATGAATGCGTAAAATTATACAAGCCGGGCCGCCCGATTATGGAAGCCGCAAAAAAGGCTGACAGTATTTTTGCGGCCGCAAAACGCAAGATGCCTCATACCCTGGGCCACGCGATTGGTCTTGAGATTCATGAGCAGCCTCGTGTGAGCCCGCGCACTGCGCCAGAAGTGCTTTTTAAGCCGGGAATGATTTTAACTTGTGAGCCGGGGCTTTATGATGTGGAAATTGGCGGAACACGCCTGGAAAATGATGTCCTCATCACCGAAGACGGCAATGAGGTTATCACACATTCAAGGATTATCAGGATTTAGAAAATCTCGCTCTTCTGATTACGCAAGGCAATCTGCTCGAGGATACCGTCGGCACTTACACAAAGTGCGGTACACAGATATTTATCTTCGAGTCCCTGGGCAAGTTTTTTCATATCTGAAATTACATGACGTATAAGGTCATTGCTTAATTCTTCTTCGCAGCAGTCTTCGAGCTGGCGGTTATACTCTTCACCGAGAACTCCTGACTTAATCAAAGATTCTGCTGTTATGAGCAAGCCTCTCTTTCCAGACATTTTCTGAATGATGTATTCAATGACCATTCGCATGCGGCAGCACTCAAAAGAATTCTTGTCTTTTTCTGGCAGGAAGCTTGAGAGGACACGGAGCTTTTTGAAAAGTTCAAGTTCTGCTGCATAATTCTTTGCGAGATTATCATCATTAAGGATTCTTCCGATTTTATCCAGCATGTCATCAGCTGTTATAAAGTTATCATCAGATTCTTTTTCTGCAGCAGGCTTTTCTGGTTCAGGCTCTGCAACTTCTTCTTCATAAGGACCGCCACAGAGATCTTCGAGTTCTTCAACAGAAAGGAACTGATTGAATGAGAAGTCATCTGAATCATCCGCGTCTGTATCAGGTTCAAGTTCAACTTCTGTCTCTTCAATCACTGGCTCTTCAGCTTCATCAATAATAAGGTCATCATCACCTGGCATTTCATCTGTTTCTTCATCAAAACCATCAAGAGCGGCTTCTTCTGCAAGAACATCTTCTTCCATAAGCGTCTCATCAGGAAGCTCTTCTTCAACAGGTTCTTCTTCAGATGTTTCTTCTATTACAGATTCTTCAGCTGCTGGTTCTTCTTCAATTACCGGTTCATCAACTACAGGTTCATCAACAACTGGTTCCTCAATAACAGGTTCTTCAATAACAGGTTCTTCAACCGCAGTCTCTTCGATTACCGGTTCCTCAATAACTGGTTCCTCAACAAGCGGCTCTTCAGCTACAGTTTCCGGCTGCAAATCATATTCAGAAAGCTTGTCTTCTACAGCTTCTTCAACTGCTTTCTCAACGGTTTCCTGAATCATCTTTTCATTTTCCTGTTTGAGTTCATTTGCAAGTTCTCTCTGCTGTAATGCAAACTCGCGCTGCTGAAGCTCAAGTTCCTTCTGCTGATTCTTCAAATCATTCATCATCTTCTGTGCTTCAGAAGCAGAAAGAGAATCTGCAGGAGCTTCATAAGGCTCATAAGCAGGTTTCGGCTCCTCTTTCTCAGGTACCTTCGATGCAAACGGCTCATACTCCGGTTCACCGCCCATCTCCGGCTCAGGCATTGCAGCCTCTACAGGTGCAGCTTGTGCCACAGGTTCTTCAACAGGCTCTGGCTCAGGTTCACTCACAGGTTCCGGAGCAGCTTCTTCTACAGTGCCGTCTTCAAAATCACCAAAGTCAAAATCGCCTTCATCTTCAGAAAGACCGCTTTCAAGATTTTCTTCTTCCTCGCCTGCCGCTGGAGTCATCATAGACATCAAATCAGGATTGTCCTCATTCTCATCATATGGTTCTTCCTCTTCTTCTACAGGTTTATTATCAGCATCCGGGTCATCATCAAAATCTTCCCAGAACTCACCGTCTTCGCCAGTAAGCGCCTGCTCAATTGGAGGAGTTGATTCAAGACTGCTGATATCAGGAAGATCATCTTCGTCGTCACCCGAACCAGACATCAAAGCTTCAACCTGATCATCAGTTTTTTCATCGCTGTCAATCAGACTTCCGTCTTCTGCAAGATTTCCACCTTCCTCTTCAGAAAGTTTATCTGCATCAACGGCAATCGGCATTTCTTCGTCGTTATAGATTTCTTTATTTGCTTCAAGCTCATTGTAAATTTTTTCAAGCTCTTTTACGGCATAGATGTTAGGATTTTTTAAAGCAACACCTTTTTCATATTCAGTCTTTGCTTTCTTTAAATCACCGCGCACTGAGTTAATTGTACCTAACAGATTATAACCTTCCGGCAACTGAGGTCTGCTGTCTACAAAACGATTTGCCATTTCTTCAGCCTTTTCATAATTTCCAGTCTGAATATAACGGTCAGCCGCATTGATCATATAATCTTTATAGTGATGATTGATTTTCTTGATTTTATCAAAATAGGTGTTAGCTGCTTCTTCGTCGCCACGACATACAAAATACTGTCCGTAAAGATCAAGAATCTGAAGATCTTTTCCATTGCTTTTTTCATCGATTGTCTTAATCAAATCAAGAGCCTTTTCATAACGCTGAGCTGAAAGAAGAACGTGTGCATACTGTTTGCAGACTTCAAGATTTTCAGGCGCAATATCAACTGCATCAAGAATCTTTTCCATTGCCTGGTCAATCTTCATTCCTTTTTCGAGAGACTTTGAAAGTCCTACAAGAATGTTGATGTCATTCTGCTTAAGATTTTCTGCCTTCTTGAATGTCTTTGTTGCGTTATCATAATCAAACTGATTCAGATAAATACGTCCGAGAATGCAGAGCAAATCTACGTCATCCGGATGCAATTTAATTGACTGTTCTACAAGCTCCTGTGCCTGCTTTGTATCCTGACAGCGGATGAGAAGTTCACTAAAGTCACGGATTGCATCGAGCCAGCCCGGACGGGTCTTGAGCGCAATCTCATAGCTTCTTACTGCTTCCGGATAATTTTTTATTGCTTCATAAACATGTGCAAGATTGTAATTCAAAATAGGATGATTCTGGTCTACCTGAAGTCCGCGCTTAAATGCTGCAATGGCCGGCTCATACTCTTTTTTAGCCAGATAAATTGAACCAAGGTGGTTATGCGCAAGAACATCATCCGGGTTACGGCCGATTACTGATTCAAAGGCATCAATAGCATCATCGTAATCGCCCATTTCCTTGTAGGTAAAACCGAGGTTATAATTGATATTAGGGTTTGAAGAAGAGATTTCCTGTGCTTTATGAAGGATGTTTACAGAATCTTCATAACGTTTGAGACGACGGAAAATTGCACCCAGGCTCACCATTGCATCAGTGCTGTCCGGATGGAAAGTGATTATCTGCTCATAATAGGGAATTGCCTTTTCGTCCTGACCGGCGCGCACATAAATGCTTCCCAGCTGCTGGAGGTATTCCACATTGGATTCATCGCCACGCAGCAACTCTTTGTAAAGCCGTGCGGCGGTTGCCCAGTCATGAGCTGTAATTGCATTCTGTGCCTTTGTCAAAATCAAACTGTTTGCCATATCTCGTATCCCCTCTTTTACCCTATTTTAATCTTGCTAAAGGTCTCGCAAAAACTTCTTTTGAAAGATTTCCGACAACCCTCATATCATAAGCAGACCAGGCCGCTACCGCAAAATAATATATTTTTCCATTCTCAAGTCCTGTGACTGTATATGAACTTGTATTTCCAACATTGATTGGTGACTCACCTTCGATTGCCATTCGGCCAAGGTATTCACCAGGGCGTGTTCCATAATAAAGATAATATCCGCCCGCTGTATCGTCCACCGAATAATTCCATGAAACCGTAACACTTCCGTTACCCGCAACTGCCTTTACAACAAATGGAGGCAGCGGTTCCGGCAGTTCTGTAAAGTCCAGACTTATCGAAGTAATTGCCGGTGTCTCTTCGCCGTTTCCATCTGGCATAAGTTCTACTGCAACCTGGAAGTAGAGTCCTGTGATTCCCTTGAGGTCTTCGCCGCTTTCTACCGGCTTCCACTCCGGATATTCATCATTCCAGCCATAAAAATTTTCACCGGAGCGCACGTAATAGCACACTGCGGTCTGTGAAGGTATATTCATTTCGGCTTCAAGCTTATTGAGTACTGAGCCTGTTGAAACCATAATCGGTTTTGTTACAAAGCTGCCGCCGCCGGGGAGGTACTGAGCGTGGCCGATTCTTCCGGCGTTGTCTGCAGACTGGAAATCTGGCGGAGAGTAAGGTCTTCTGAGAATTCTAAACTCATCAAGAATTCCTGTATACTCCGGACAGATCGAAAGCTCTGAAGGTGTTCCAAGATAAACAAGATTTACGTCCCCGCCTTCCGAACGCTCATTAGTTATATAAGTAATATCTTCTGTTATTCCGTTTACAACATATTCCAGAATGCCCGTCTCACAATCAAAAGAAAGTACATGATAGCTCCAAACATCCGGTATGATTTTTGAACTCCCCTTAAGCTCTACCTCATTCTTCCCGGAAGCATTCAGATACATATCAAAAATATTATTGAGTTCCCATTTGATGTGGCCCTTATCAAAGGTTCCGTTTATTACCTGGAACACAAGGCGGCCATCTTCATTTTTTGATGATTCCCAGTTCAGGACAATTTCACCATTTTCTGCAATTGAAGGACAAAGCCAGAATTCAATTGAGAATGAACCCATCAAACCTTCAGAACCAAAGAAGGTTCCCGGGCGGCCAGAAATACTCATTCCACCCATATTACGGCTGAGACCTGCTGCTTTCTCATTTTTTGTCTGATTTGTCTGCTGAAAATTATTTTTATTAATCGTATAATCGCCGTCAGAAATCGGCATCTGGGCATCTTCAAAATCAATCAGTAAATCTGTATAGTCATCAAAAACAAAAGAGTTTGAGGCAAGCTGAATGCAGTCGTATCCATAGCGGCCTTTTCCTGTTGTAATGTTATTCTGCTTCTGAAAAACCGGCCAGCCGTTTTTTCCACCAAGTACATATTCTTTGGCAAAGAGGCTGGACAGGCCCGCAGTGCACATACATATTGCCGTAAGCGCTATAATAAGAAGTCTTTTTTTGATACAATTTCCTGACATAACATGACAGCCAAAACTACCCGCACTATGTCCACCCGTGACATTCTGCACGAAACAGCTCTGAAAGCTCCTCAATCTAGTGGCGTCTATCTGTGGCGAAACGCAGAAGGCACCGTAATTTATGTGGGAAAAGCGAAAAGCCTTAAAAGCCGCCTGTCTTCCTACTTTTCGGGACAACAGAGCGTTAAAACAAGGCTTTTAATCTCCCACGCCAACTCTATTGAATACATCACAACAGCTAACGAGTACGAAGCTCTGCTGCTGGAAAACAACCTTATTAAAAAGTACAATCCCCGCTACAACATCTGTCTGAAAGACGGTAAATCATACCCTGTTTTGAGAATCACCCATGAGGATTTTCCCAAGATTTTTAAGACCCGCCGCATTTTGCAGGATGGTTCTACCTATTTTGGTCCATTTCCTGATGTTGCAGCACTGGATACATTTATTGAAACACTTTTCAAGCTCTATCCTGTCCGTCATTGCAGAACTTTAAGAAAACGAGACACCCCATGCCTCTATTACCATATGAAGCAATGTCAGGCTCCATGCTGCGGTAAAATTTCAAAAGAGTCCTACAACTTATACATCGGTGAAATAAAAAGGTTACTTGAGGGAAAAGGTGAAGAAACTGTAAAGACTATGCAGGCTGAAATGAAGGCTGCAGCGGCCGCTTTGGACTTTGAAAAGGCTGCCAGACTGCGTGACGGCATAAAAGCCCTCATGGTTCTGCAGAATCAGAATATAGTAGAAAGTTTCGATTCCGATGACCGCGATTATATTGCTTACCACAGCGAAGGTGAGCTTGTAAGCTTTACAGTTTTGAAAATTCGTGGAGGCAAGCTGCTTGGCCGCGAAAATTACCGCGCTGAATCCCTTAATGATGATGATGACCTGATTGCCGAGTTTATGGCTGTATTTTATGACGATATCCACACTATTCCGCCTCAGGTTTATATTCCTGCTACAGAAGAGTTTGACCATATTTCCCGCTGGCTTCATGAAGAAAAGAAATCTACTTCTCAGGTTATTATGGTAACTTCTCATGACCTTCCTCGTGATGTTGCTGCCATTCAGATGGCAAAACACAATGCAAAAGAAGATATCGTCCGCCGCCTGCGAGACCGTGGCGACACCCCTGCCCTTGAAGAGCTTAAAGAAAAGCTTGGTCTCGACACTCTGCCGGTTAGAATCGAAGGTTTTGATATTGCTCATATCGGTGGTAAATGGCCGGTTGCTTCCCTAATCAGCTTTTACAACGGGAACCCGGATAAAAAGAATTACCGCTACTTCCGTCTTAAGACTACCGACGGCCTCATAGACGACTTTGCCTCAATGAAAGAAGCTGTTTCCCGCCGCTACACAAGGCTGCTCAACGAACAGGCTGACATGCCGGATCTGCTTTTAATTGATGGTGGTATTGGTCAGGTAAATGCGGTCGAAGAAATCCTCAACTCTCTGGGGCTGGACATTCCTATTGCAGGTCTTGCCAAGCGGGATGAAGAAATCTACCGCCCGGGCAACAGCACGCCAATCTGTCTTCCAAAACGAAGCGATGCCCTGCGGCTCCTTCAGCGGGTTCGAGACGAAACCCACCGCTTTGCCACAAGCCGTAACCAGAGGCTTCGTACAAAAGAAAACACAAAATCAATTTTCCTGGAACTGCCGGGAGTCGGCGAAAAGCGTGCCCTTCAACTTCAGCGTCAGTTTCTCACACTGGAAAATCTTGCCGCTGCAGAAGAAAGTGCAATTGCCCAGTGCCTGCATGTCCGCGCAGACGAAGCCGCAGACATTCTCTTAAAAGCACGCGACCTCAAGGCCCAGCGCAAGGAAAAGAAAGACCTGCAGCGCCTTTCACTTGGACAGGCCGGTACTACAAAAGAAAAAGCGGCAGAAGCCGGTTACATCGCAGACCTGGCCGCTCAGGCCCTCGCCGCTGCCGAAACACCACCTGATTACGGTGAATAAAAACGTTTTACTTTTTGCAAGTTAATCTCATCCGTGGTATACTTTTTTTATGAAATTTAATTTTAAAAAGTTAGAGCCTATTCAATATTTAGCCCTAGGTGGATTTGTAGTTCTTCTGATTGCCTCATATTGCAGCCTTTTTTTTCAGGAAGAGTGGTCTGGTACTACTACTGTTCCTTACTATAAAATAGTAATTCCAGTGATAAATATTATTTCCACAATTCTTTGTGTGTTTATGTTTCTTTTTCCGAAGAATCTCATAATTATATATACTGCACTTTCCCTGGAATGTATTCTTTCTACCCTAACCGGTATAGAAAGCCTGGGGGTCTATTTATTTTCTTTAATGATTATTCTTATCTATATGGACACAGGTTTTATCGGTAAAAAAATCAAAATAATTGTTGCCCTGCTTTACCTCATATTTACAATCACCTTACTTGGGGTGATTGTTTATGGAAAGTCACGATTCTGGATGGCTCTGGGCTGTACTTACTTTTTTGCCTGCGCTTTTTACTGCATCATTCTTACCTATAAAAAGAAGTTAAAGACTCTTATTCCCGCAATTCAACAGGAACTTTTTATTTCTAAAGAAGTCAAGCTCCCAAAATCTGGCGAAGTAATGCACCTGAAAGATTATGATATTTCTGACCGCCAGAAAATGATTTTATATGAAGTAATGACCAACAACAAAACCTACGGAGAAATCGCCATTAAGCACAATCTTTCTACTTCACTTGTAAAAAAAGACATGACTGGTATTCTCCAATACTTCGGCTGTAAAAATGCAAGCTCTCTCAAAATCGTTTTGAGTCAGTTTGTTTTGTCGATGGAATAATTTCAATTTTTATTGGTCTACAGCAAGTGCTTATACAGCCCACGAAGTTTTCGATGTAATTTTTTGTCTTTTGTGATTGCAACAAGCGTTGGCAAAAGAGAACTGTCTGTACACCAGTAATCAGGATAAAAACCTTTTGTATCACCATGCCAGTGTGGATTCTTCTGAAGAAAATCAGAATCCTTAAAGCTACGAGCGGCAAGGTGAAGTTTCACGTTTGATTCAGGAAGGTAATAATCTAATAAGTCCCCAAAATCTATAGTGCCAGAAGAATTTGTTCCAACAAGATAAACATTATCAAACATATAAGAATATGCAATAAACAGTTCACTCGCTGAAGCAGAATGAAAATCGATGATGATTATGATATTTCCTTTATAGGCTGGCTTAAAATCATAAGTCTTTCTAGGATTCGCTATTTGATAGTCATAAATCGAATCGTACTCAACATATTTTTTATAAGCCGGATTTTCTTCCGCAAGCTGTAAACCTGCCTCGCGGACCAGTTCTGAGTCAATAATTTTAGAAGCTGAATAAGTTTCTATCTTTTTGTCGACTTCAGAAAGATTTTTATAATCCCCCTGAAAATTAATAGCTGACAGAACAGGTGTTATATTATTTACAACACCACCGAAATTACAACGCAAATCTACAATTACGTTTTCATAATTATGTTTTTTAAGTTCCAGAAGATTATCATATATTTTTCGAGAAAGAAGTGTATGAGATTGTCTGTCATTACCATTGAGAACGCAATCGCTAAAAGATAGATAAATTGATTCTTTTGTTTTCTTCATTCCCAGATGACTTGGATAATAATCCTTCAAGTAATTTCCAATCCGAACCTTTGTTATATAAATTTTATTATTTATTGAAATTTCTGCTTTTTCTATTTTTTCATTGGTAAAGACTCCAAATACATAATATTCTCTGTTTGATTTAATAACCTTAAAAAGATGTTCCACATTTCCAGTATATTTTGCTTTCCGTCTTATTCTGAAATCCCTTGAAGAAGCTACATAATAATCGTTCCCCTGTTTCTTAAAAAAGATTTTTGAACTATACCATTTCTGGGGCTTAAATCCATATACCGTTTTTTTTGTGCCAATTTGAAAATGATTATCGGGAACTTTAAGTTTAGTAACAATTTCTGAATTAATACAATCGGCAAGCAATTCATCAGAAAGTTCATTTTCATCAATCTGATTTTCAGCTGCTTTATTAAGATACAGCTTTCTCACCTTTTCAATCGCTACATCAAAATCAAATCCCTTCTCAACATTATACTCATAACCGGCGTAAGCTTCTTCTAACACACGTTTTAAATATGACAAGTCAGTGTCAAGTTTTGTGTTAGAAAAAGTAAGAGAACTTGTTATAAAGAAACATATAAGCAAAGAAATTGTTTTTTGAGATTTCATTTTTAAATTACCTGTTTATTAAAAAACGATTGCTATTAATAAGGATTTACTTTTCATATAATCATCATCGCTTATAAAAGTGTAATCGTAAAGAGTAAAAAGTTAAAAGTAACCGAAGTTACCCGAAAAAACGAAATCCTTTTATTGTTTTAACAGAATTACGCTCAACAATTTCTGCCCGGCAGCGGATAATCGGAGGAACCTGTTTTCCATCAATCTGATCCAGCATCATCTGTGCAGAAATATCTGCAATTTCTGTTGTACTCTGGTGGAAAGTCGTAAGCCCCAGATATTCAGAAGCAATTTCATCATCAAAGCCGATTACAGAAATATCTTCCGGAATGCGGATTCCGTGCTTTCTGGCATATTCATAAACACCAAAAGCCATTTGATCGTTGGTCACAAAAACTGCCGTGAGGTCTTTGCGGCGTTTTATGAGGCGGCCAAAAGCTTCAGCTGCGCTCTTTTTATCCCAACCTGCACTCAATTCATAAGCAGATTCTTCAAAGAGATGATAATTTTCCATTGCAGATTTAAAACCGTTAAAACGTTCTGTCGGCGCAGAGGAAATCTCATCAACAGGAGCAGAAATATAAGCTATTTTTTTGTGTCCGTGTTTTATCAGATATTCAGCAGCCTCATAGCCACCCTTCTCATTCGCAGTTATTACCGTACAGATACCATCAAAAATCGAATTAGTCGAAACACGAGGCAGGTTTGTTCTGGTAAAATCTTCAAAATCAGCAGGAGTATTAGTTGCCGGATTTATAATGATTACGCCATCAATACAGCGGAAATTGGCATGAGAAAAATATGTCATATTAAAATGACGGGAAAGGAAAATGATATCGTAGCCGGCGGCCTCAATTTTTTCGCGGAATCTTGTAAGCACCGGAGAAAAAAGAGGATGAGCAAAGCCCATATTCATTCCAGTATCATCATAAATAACACCAATGAGATAAGATTTTTTCGTTGTAAGAGTCCGCGCAGTAATATTCGGCTCATACCCCATTTCCTTAGCCTTATCAAGAATTATCTGCCTTGTCTCTTCACTCAAAGAACCAAGCCCGTTCAAAGCCTTAGAAACCGTTGGAGCTGAATATCCCGTTGCCTCAGCTATATCATAAATCGTAACCATATTAATGCTTTATGATAAAACAAGAGCGCCGATTTGTCAAAATCGCAAGCCCCCTTGCAAAGAGTTTTCAGATTTATTATTCTTTGCCAGCGAGGAAATTTATGTCACAAATTGCCGGCATTTTGGAAAAACTTGAGGGAACTTCCGTTTACGAAACTCTTGTTCAGATTGAAGAAGCCTATGAGCGAATTGCAAGAGAGCAGAAAACCTGGTATGAGACGGCGCAGTTTTTCTGCCCGGATGGCTGCGGACATTGCTGCGAAGGTTTCGAGCCGGATTTAATGGAAGACGAAGCTCTTTACATGGCCGCCTGGCTGCTCGAAAATCAAAATGACATAGCCATGGAACTTGCTGAAAATAAGTTTCCTTTTGATAACGGTCCCAAAACCTGTCGATTTTTCAATCCAGCTTCACCATATCATTGTTCAATTTATAACGGCCGCCCTTTTATCTGCCGCCTCTTTGGAGCTTCAAGCTTCCGTTCCCGCAATGGAGATAAAACCTGGCGCCCCTGCAAATTCTACCCGGATACAGTTCTCGCTGCCCATAATCCACCGCTTACAAAAAAGCAGTATTCCGAAAATGAAACTCTGCAGGTCCTTGGTGCCGTTCCTCCCCTCATGAGTGATTTTACAGAATCAACCGCAGCTTCCTCCTACAGCGAAACTGAACTTATCCACGACATTCTGCCGCCAACAATCCGCCGCCTTTTGTGGCTCATCAATATGAACGACAATGGTAATGATAATCCAAATGGCTCTCCTTCTGGAGCTCCACCTATGGCTGCATAAAAAGGAGGGCGGAGCCCCGCCCTACGCTCGCACTCTGTTGCTCGCTACCCCACCCAGCGGGGGACTCCCCCGCAACGCCCCCTCTTGTCCTTAAATAACTTTTCTGATATCTTTTCCAAAGATTTTACGTTTGAGATGAACAAACCGTCAGAGTCCATAGAGTCCTGCATTACCGGCGACGCCACGGCGCACCGCGTATCACATCTACAAGTAATTTACTGAACATTTTTATTTTTTTCTCATCAATTATTTTCAGAGGTTTTTATGAATCGTTATGCTAAGCGTTATCTTATTGACGCTATGTCTGGTATGGCTCAGGGACTTTTCTGCTCCCTGCTGATCGGTACAATCGTTAAGACTCTTGGACAGCAGCTGCTCCGTCTTAACAACAATGCAGTTTTCCAGTTTCTCGTAAATGCCGGAAACTTTGCAACTGACGCACATGTAGTTGGAGCCGCAATGGCTGTTGGAATCGGATTTGCAATGGGAGTTCCAGCCCTCGTTCTCTTTTCGCTGGCTGCTGTTGGATCTGCCGCAAATGTAACAGGTGGAGCTGGTGGTCCTTTGGCTGTTTTGCTGATTGCTATTATTGCTGCTGAAATGGGCTGCCTTGTAAGCAAAAAAACAAAGGTTGATATTATAGTAACTCCTGCCGTTACAATTCTCGTGGGCGCATTACTCACCGTTTTGACAGCTAAGTACATTGGTGCTGCAGCAAGCTCTGTAGGACGCTTCCTCGTTTGGACAACTAAGCTTCATCCGTTCTGGATGGGTATTCTTGTTTCTGCTGTTGTTGGTATTGCTTTGACTTTGCCAATTTCTTCTGCCGCAATCTGTGCCGCTTTTGGTCTTACAGGACTTGCAGGTGGTGCTGCAGTTGCAGGCTGCTGTGCTCAGATGGTTGGTTTTGCAGTTCTCAGCTTCCGCGAAAACCGCTGGGGTGGCATTCTTTCACAGGGTCTTGGAACTTCTATGCTCCAGATGCCAAACATCATCAAGAATCCAAAAACATGGATTCCTCCAATTCTCACATCAATGATTACAGGTCCTATTGCAACCTGTCTCTTTAAGATGGAAATGAACGGTGCTGCCGTAAGCTCTGGAATGGGAACCTGCGGTCTTGTTGGTCAGATTGGTGTAATCACAGGCTGGTATGAACCAAGTGAAGTTGCAATCGGTCACGGTGCCGCAGCAATTCAGCCTGGCTTTGTTGACTGGCTCGGCCTTGTTTTGATTTGTATTGTACTGCCTGCCCTTTTGTGCTGGGCATTCGGACTTTTGTTCCGTAAGCTTGGCTGGATTAAAGACGGCGATCTGGCTTTGAACTAATTCTACCGTCATTGCGAGGAACATTGCTTCGCTTCACTCGCAATGACAATCTTTTTTATCTTATCTTGTTCTATAATATTTTGTTTTCTGCTATAATTATCCGTTGCGATGAATTATGAAAACCCATTGATTGTTCAGGGAGACCGCTCTCTTCTTTTGGATGTGCATGCACCGCTGGCAGAAGAATGCCGCAATGCCCTCATTCCTTTTGCAGAACTGGAAAAATCTCCTGAACATCTTCACACCTACCGTCTTACTCCTCTCTCGCTCTGGAATGCTGCCAGTGCAGGTTTTTCTGCCGACGATGCAGTTGAAGTACTCCAGAAATTCGCCCGCTATGATGTGCCTCAATCAGTAATCATGTGGCTCAAGGAAACCTCAAGCCGTTTTGGAAAAATCAAACTGATTGAAGGGCCTGATATTGAAGTTCCTGTAAAAGAAGGAAGTGAGAAAAAAGTTTCTGAACATCATCTGTATCTTGTGGCAGATTCTCTTCCGGTTTTCAAAGAAATCGCTGCAAATCATTCTGTAAAAAAACTGCTGACCGCAAGCCTCGAAAATAATGATGCACCTCAGTTTTCTTTTCTCCTCAAACTTACCGATCGCGGTACAATTAAGCAGCTTTTACTTGAACAGGGCTGGCCTGTAAAAGATGAAGTTGCTCTCACTGATGGAGAACCATTAGATGTTTCTCTCCGCGAAACAACTGCAAGCGGAAAAAAACTTGAAATCCGCGAATACCAGAAGGGTGCTGCCAGTGCTCTCGTTGGAGACAAAGGACCTGGCACAGGATTTGGTACAATAGTCCTTCCTTGTGGAGCTGGAAAAACTATTGTCGGCATGCAGATTATGGACATGCTCAAAACCTCCACACTCATTATCACGACAAATATTTCAGCCGTTCACCAGTGGATAGATGAACTGCTTGATAAAACAAATCTCACCCGCGACCAGATAGCTGAATACTCGGGAGAATCAAAAACAATAAAGCAGGTAACTGTTGCAACCTATCAGGTTCTAACCTGGAGACCTGACAAAGAAGGTCCATATCCGCACTTTTCAATTTTCCATGAGCGCCCGTGGGGACTTATCATTTATGATGAAGTTCACATGCTTCCTGCTCCTGTCTTTCGTGTTGTTGCAGACTTACAGGCTGTACGCCGCGTAGGACTTACTGCTACGCTCGTTCGCGAAGATGGTCATGAAGGATATGTTTTCAGTCTTGTTGGTCCGAAACGTTATGATGTTCCATGGAAGGAACTTGAACGGGACCGCTGGATTGCTTCTGCAGAATGTATAGAAGTCAGAATTGATTTACCAGTTTATCAGGAAATTGATTACGCGGTTGCAGGCACACGAGAAAAACATAAAATCGCAAGTATAAATCCGGATAAACTACCAGTCGTTAGTCAGATAATTAAAAATTTCCCGGATGATAAAATCTTAGTAATCGGCCAGTATCTCGATCAGCTGGATGAAATTACAAAGATGCTTGGCTGCCCTATCATAACAGGTAAAACACCAACAGCTGAGCGTGACCGTATTTACAACGAATTCCGCGAAGGAAAAATCCGGGTTCTTGTTGTTTCAAAGGTTGCTAACTTCGCAATAGATCTTCCAGACGCCTCTCTTGCAATTCAGGTAAGCGGAACCTTTGGAAGCCGCCAGGAAGAAGCACAGCGCCTTGGCCGTATTCTTCGTCCAAAAGAAAGAAAGTCCCGATTCTTCACTTTGATTACACGCAACTCTGTAGAAGAGGAGTTCGGCTCGAACCGACAGAAGTTCCTTGCAGAACAGGGATATGAATATAAAATTGTCAGATACGACGGGGAGTTGAACTTAGATGAATGACACTGAAATCTTGAGCTGGCAGGAAGCCATATCTTCTCTTCCTGATAAACAGTTTTTCAACACAATGCGTCTCTACCTTGGCGAAATCAAAACCCCGTATAACAAGCAGCGTCTCACACAACAGCTCGCCGCCTTTATAAAACGAGAAGAAAACCTTACAAGCCTTCTAACTTTAATAGACTCTTTTGATGTTACAATTCTTACCGCAATCTCGCTGATTCCAAACCCGACCCAGCAGACTCTAATCGAATTTTTCCGCACCGAATATTCTGTTACAGATTTATATGCAGAAATTATTAATCTTACTGAACGTCTTTTGATTTACACTGAGAAATCTCCAGATACTGGAAAAGAGTTCATAAGAATAAATCCGCTTATCCGGGAGAATCTTCTGCCCTATCTCGATACCAGATTGATTTTTCCTGAATATACAGCTGCCCGTTTTTCGAATGAGGATATTTTCAGAATCTCCCCAAATCTCCTTGCCGCATTTATTACATATATAAGAATCCGTGGTATTTCCTGCAAATCCGATGGAACGATTAAGAAAAATGACAAGTCACGTCTTTCAGAAATCTTTCCTGGCAAAGACAACTTCATACAGTATTTAATGAATGCCTTTGTTAACCTTTCTCTGGTTTATGAAGAAGCTGACGGTAAAGTCTTTAGACTTGATATTAACAGAACAAAGAAGTTTGCAGAACTTTCAGAAATACAGCAGTATGCTCTTTTATGCGCTGCAGCAGTTTCCCGTTTCAGCAAAGACGGATTGAAAAAAGAGGCCCAGCTTCTTATAGACTGTCTTACTTCGATTCCAGAAAACGGATTTTCTCGAGACAGCATTCTGCGGCTTGCTTTTTTAGTAGGAACATACACAGAAGACGGAAATGCTCTTGCTCATAAAAGCCGTTTCAGCCGCATACTTGAAGCCGCAAGACAGGAAGCCGGCATTGAACCTGAACAAAATGCAGAACTCTTAGACCGCATGATTGACTGTGCCGTTTTATTCGGATTACTAAGAAAGAACGGAACAACAGAAGACGGAATTGAACTTTATAAAACAGCAGAAGATCTTATAGCTGATGGCAACAACACACTAACTAACGATAGTTTGTTATACGGAGAGTCAACTCAGCTTCCAAAAGTTCTGAACATTGATTCTACATATACTGTTACTCTTATGCCGGGTTTAAAGCTTAAAGAGCTTGTGCCTCTTACAGATTTTATGCTTGTAAAAAAGTTTGAAGTTGTTACTGAATTTGAAATTACAAGGCAGTCTGTTTCAGAAGGTTTCGATAACGACCTTACTCCAGAAATTATTTTTGAACGCATAGAAAACTACAGTTATTATCAGATTCCACAAAATCTTAAGATTAACATAACTGAATGGTATAATTCATATTCTTCTGCACAGCTTTATTACGGTTATATTCTTAAGGTAAAGGAAAACAACATTTCTTTTGCAGAAAATAATCCTAATATAAAAAAATATATTAAAGAGAAGCTTGCTGAAGGTATTTATCTTTTGAATCTTCCGGCTGGCTCAAACATAAGTGATTTTATAAATGAAAGCTCTCTTGATTTTATGGGAAATGTAAAAACATCCCTTACAAAATCAGAATTCTCCACCTTCCCTCTTTTGCGGAGTGGTCATAAGCCTTCTGTTCTTGAAAACAAAAAATCAGATATTAAAAAGACTTCAATTTCAGATGCAGATAAGATTCTGAAAACACTAAAATCAAGTTTGAATAATCTTGATATGGAAAAGCATGCAAAAGAAAGTCTCGAACACAGAATTTCAAGCCGCCTGATTCTTTCAGAAAATCAGTTGAAAACGGCTGCTGTCCGCACAGAAATTCTTGAAGCCGATGGGATGGATTTTGCAGGAAAAGTACATCTGATTGAAGCTGCAGTAAAAGACGAAGATTTGATGGAACTTCAGATGCCAGATGCAAACGGCAAGGGAGAATTCTTTACACTTGTAGGCCATCCGCTTGGAATTTCAAAACAACCTGGTGAAGCAGTAATGCGTTTTCAGATTGAACCTACAAAAGACATTGAAAACTTTCTTGTAAGCAGAATCACACATCTCAGACGTCTTCGTTATTAAGGAAACAAAATGGAACTTTATATTGTACGACACGGAACTACAGACTGGAACGCAGAAAAAAAGTTTCAGGGTGCACAGGATATTGAATTAAACGAAAACGGCCGTAAGCTTGCCGCAGAACTCGGAAAAAGGCTTGATAATGAGAGAATTGATTTTGACTGTATTTATTCATCTCCCCTTATCCGTGCTTATGAAACTGCCTGCCTTATCCGCGGGCACAAAACTTATCCAATTATCAGAAATTCACTTTTGACAGAAATAAGCTTTGGCGGACTCGAAGGCCTTCCCTATGACCAGTGGATTAACACAGACCATCCGAGAAAATATTTCTTTACTGAACCAGGCCGCTATGTGCCGCCGGAAGGTGGAGAAACTTTTCAGTCTGTCTGCGACCGCACAAAAGAATTTGTTCAAAACGTGATTGAACCGATTCAAACAAGCCGCCCGGATGCACGAATTATGATTGTTGCACATGGCGCTTTACTGGCAGGAATGATATGTTACCTTGAAGGCCACGGAGTTAATAACTTCTGGGGCAGCGGTCTCAAAGGAAACTGCGAAGAAGCGGTTTATCAGTTTGATGGAAAGGAATGGAAGAAAACTGCAGAAGACGAAGTGCATACAAATCCTTATACAAATTAGTTGTCATTCCGAACTTGTTTCGGAATCTCATGTCAAAGATGCTGACACAAGTTCAGCATGACGATTATTTATCTGGAGATATAATTTATGATATTAAATAAATCAGATTCATCATCAATTGAACAGACTGTTTCTACTCTCAAAAAGGGCGGCATTGTAATAATCCCGACAGACACTGTTTACGGCTTCAGCGGAATCGTGGACCTCAAGGCTGCCGGCTGGCACTTTGAAAGTGACGCAAAAATCCGCGCAATAAAAGGCCGGGCTGAAACCAAGCCTCTTATCCAGCTGATTGCAAAACCAGAAGACATCAGGCTTTATACAGATGATGAGATTCCAGCTGAGCTTCTTGCAAAATGGCCGGGCGCCCTCACAATCATAGTTCACATAAAAAATGATTCGCCGCTTGCCGACACTGCAATTCCAGAAAGCCGCACTGTTGCATTCCGCTGCCCGGGAGACGAATGGCTTAGAAAAATAATTGCCGAATGCGGTGCCCCGATTTTCAGCACCAGCGTAAACCGAAGCGGACAGCCGGTTCTCGACACCAATGCCGCCATTACATCTGAGTTCGGCAGCGAAGTCGATCTGATTATTGACGACGGCGACAAAAAAGGAGCCCTGCCTTCGACTCTGGTTGCCATTGAAAATGGCCAGGTAAAAGTTCTGCGCCAGGGCAGTATTCAAGTTTCCTGATTAAACAGTTTTTCCATCCCATTCTCTGGAATGTTCTCTCTCAAAACGTATAGCCGCATCAAAGTCTACCTCAGGTGCGCAGTTGCGTTCTACATTTAAGGCAGCTGTATGAAGTCTTCTGATGCAGTCTGATTTATCTTTATATCCGAGTTTTGATTTTTCTATACTGTCCCGCAGAACGCGGATTGATTCGTCATAGATTTTTAAAGGTACCGGAAAAGGATGACCGTCTTTTCCACCGTGAGCAAAGCTGAAACGGGCCGGGTCTGTAAAACGGCTTGGAGTTCCGTATATAACTTCGCTTACAAGAGCAAGAGATTGTAATGTACGCGGGCCAAGCCCCGGCGTAAGTAAAAGACTTTCAAAATCTTCTGGCTGATTCTGATATGCTGTTGCAAGTACGCCTCCCAGACGCTTGAGGTCAACGTCCTGTTCGCGAACCTCGTGATGGGTCGGAAGAATTATGGAGCGGCCCTGCTCCTGTGATTGTATTGGCTGCCCTGACTGCGTTGCGAGCTCCGGGAACAATTCCTGCTGCTGTGGAAGTTCGGGGGCCGATTTTACAGGAAGACTTTCCCCACCCTGCATAAGAATAATCTGACTGGCGGGCTTTCCGATTTGTGTAATTTCATTAAGCATGCGCTCAGGTTCTTCGCGGCTCATTTCAAGAATTGAAGAGCGGGCCTTATCTGCCTTTGAATCTGTAAGGTTCAGAATCTGTCCACGGTTATCTCCTACCACTCCGGTATGCGGCTCTTCAACAAACGAACGTAAGTTAGTTGAACACCAGTGATAACGGCGGGCCTTTTTCTCGGCGCCATTCATTCCCTGCTGAACAACAGCCCAGCTTCCGCTGCGGGTCAAAATAAAATTATGCTGGTATAACTGAAACCCGTCCTGAACTGCATTATTATCTACTTTTGCGACAAGCTTGGAATTGCGGACGAGTTCATCTCCACTTAAGCCTTCTTTACCGGCAATTTCCAAAAGCTCATCCGGCGTCATTCTCGAATATTTCCCGCGGCCTCCGCAAACGTAAATACCAAGTTCTTTAGCCCTTGGATTCAGACCTCTCTTAAGCGCATACATAACGCTTGTTGTAATTCCGGAGCTGTGCCAGTCCATACCCATAACGGCACCAAAAGACTGAAACCAGAGAGGATCACTCAAGCGGACAAGAACTTCTTCGGGTCCGAAATTTTCAACAAGCGATTCTGTAATCAGAGTTCCCAAAACCATCATGCGGTCTGCAAGCCAGCGCGGAACGGTTCCAGTATGAAGAGGCAAGTCTGCATGTCCACTGTTTCGAAATTGAGGCATAACTTTGTTATTTCATTATGTGAGTTTGTTGAATAATTGTAAACCTCAAAAAGGGCTGGAATGTCAAAGCAATTGGAATTGTCCTGTACCCGTTTTTATGTTATATTCTCTCTCATGAGTTTTCGAGAGCAAAAAGTATTTGGGTATCTTCTGGCTGCTGCCTGTGTATTTTTCTGGGGTATTACTTTTGTGTGTACAAAATATCTGCTCCGCGATTTTACACCGCTGGAGATTCTTTTTTACAGATTTATCGCAGCTTATGTCGGGCTTTGGATTTTGCGTCCTCGTTTTGAAAAGATAGTGGCCCGCGACAATATTCTCTTTGCTCTTGCCGGATTTACCGGTGTAATTCTTTATCAGCTTTTTGAAAACATCGCCATCAATTATACGAACGCCTCGAACGTAAGTGTTATTGTAAGTATCTGCCCTCTTTTTACTGCAATCTTTAGTCAGGTTTTTCTCAAGGAAAAACATCTTTCTTTGTGGTTTATAATCGGTTTTGTTATTTCGATTACCGGTATTACTCTTGTCTGCCTGAACGGAAACAGAACTCTTGAGTTTAATCCTAAGGGTGATTTTCTGGCTCTCTTTTCTGCAATCTGCTGGGGACTTTATTCTACGGTAATTTCAATTATAAACAAAAAGAATTACGACCAGATTTGTGCTACTCGACGCATTTTCTTTTTTGCAGTTTTAATGATGATTCCTCTCATGATTTTTGGAAATCACAATGACATCCTCAAAGGGGCTGTACGTTTTACTAATCCTGGTAATATTCTCTGCACTCTTTTCCTTGGTTTTATTGCAAGCGGCTTTTGTTTTGCTGCCTGGAATAAAGCCTGCAAGATTGCAGGAACCGTAAAAGTCAGCTGCGGTCTTTATCTTATTCCAGTTGTTACAATCATTTTTGCATTCTTTGCACTCGGAGAAAGAATCTCTTTACTTGGTGCACTTGGAGCCGCAATCACGATTGCCGGCCTTTTCGTAAGTGAAAAATAAATATATTAACATCAGGAGGAAGCTATGTTAACAAAAAATGAATTTCCTGTTGTGGAATTCGATGATGACGATGATGCAGTTGTAAATCCATTCAAATGGAATCTTGAACCATTTTCTACCGATAAGCTTATTATCACTTTCTTTCCTGATGTCATTAATGATTTGCAGGAAAACGATGAACTGGAACTTGAGCGGCATTTTGGCGGAGAAAATCCTGTTTACGTTTACCGCTTTAAAAAACAGCCTGATGTTCTGATAACGCTGGGCTATATCGGCTGTCCTGCCTGCGCCGGAAATCTCGAAGTGTTTGCTGCCTGTGGAGCAACAAAGGTTATGTTCTGCGGAGGCGGCGGTGTTCTGGACAAGAGCATAAAGGTAGGCGAGCTTCTGGTTGTAGAAGGTGCAATCCGCGATGAAGGTTTTTCTTATAAATATATAAAACCTACTCGCTATATTTATACTGACAAAAATATCACAAATAAAATTACAGCTTATCTTGAGCAGCATAAAATCTCATACCTCACTGGAATCACCTGGACGACAGATTCAATGTTCCGCGAAACAAAAGCCCTTGTTGAACAGCGAAAAGCCGAAGGCGCAAAAATCGTTGAAATGGAACAGGCCGGCTGTATTGCATTGGCACAGTTCCGCAATTTTGATTATGGTGCAATAATTTACGGCGGCGACGATGTTTCTCAGGAAGAATGGGATACCCGATCGTGGGATAAACGCAAGGGAATCCGTTACAATCTTGTAATGCTTTGCCGTGAACTCGTAAAAGAATTCTAAGATATTATCCATATGCAGATTGATCAGTTATTTGAATTTGTTTATATCCTCATCGATAAAAAACAGGTAACTGCGAAAGAAATGTCAAAGAGATTTGATGTTTCGACACGTACTATTTACCGCTGGGTAGAAGCACTTTCTGTTTCCGGAATTCCTGTTTATTCTCTCAAAGGACGGGGCGGCGGAATTGCAATTGCTGAAAAGTTTGCTATGGATAACACTGTCTTGTCTGAAGATGAGCGGCTTGCAATTGTTTCCAGCGTGAAGGCATTGGAAAGTCTGAGCGGAAAAAGCAGTTCAGTTGTTAGTCCGGAGAAAAAAGCTGCAGATAAACTTTCACGGCTGGTAGCAAATGACACGGACTGGCTTGAAGTTGATTTTGCTCCCTGGAGCCCGGAAGGCTCTGAAGTCAGAAATCTTTTTGGCATTCTCCGGGATTCTATTCTGAAAAAACGTCAGATATCTTTTGATTATTTTACAGGAGATGGCCGCAGCGAAAAAAGAATTGTTCATCCCTGGAAGCTGGTCTTCCGCGGACAATCCTGGTATCTGCAGGGCTGGTGTACTTCACGGAAAGCCGAACGTTTTTTCAAACTCACAAGAATGCGAAATCTTTTAATGACAGCAAAAGATGCAAACATATCCATAAATATAGCCGCTTCACAGCCCGCACGGCCACCCGAATATTCCGCCCCTCTCATGCAGATAAAAGCAAAGATCACACAGGAAAAAATTTCCTATCTTATGGATTCTTTTATCTGCACGGAAATCAAGGCTCAGAAAAATGGCTATGTAAATGTTACCTTTACCGCACCTGACACACCCTGGCTTTACGAAATACTTTTGAGCTTTGGGGCTCAGATAAAAATTCTAAGCCCGGCAAAACTCAAAAAGAAAATTACAGAAACCGCAGAAAAGATTTCGGATTTATATAAATAAAATTTTTCCTTCGTTTCCATTCCGTTCTATAAGCAGCATCTCATTTGTAACCTTTGCCAGGAATGCCTTGTCATGGCTTACAACCAGAAGAGCACAGGATAGTGAAGCCAGGGCATTTTCCAGAGCAAGAACACTTGTAATATCCATATGATTTGTAGGTTCATCCAGAATTAAAAGCGAAAGAGGTTTTTCAACCGCAAGAGAAATCATAAGTTTTCGAAGTTCTCCGGGACTAACAGAACCCTGCTGAAGATTTTCCGGCTCGCTGCCAAGACGATACAGGGTCGAAAGAACGGTTCCTCGCTCCGCATCTTCAAGGGCCGCAAAGTCTGCGAGAATCTCTTCCTCCTGTGAAACCGGGATTTCCTGAGGAAGATACATGACTTCGTTTGTACGGCCGGTCTTTTGCAGTTCAGAAATTAGATGCCTGATAAAAAGAGTTTTTCCAGTTCCGTTCTGTCCGGTCAGCGCGATTTTTGAATCAGGATTAATTACGATTCGCAGAATGTGAAGCTTGTAAGCGTCTTCTTCATCAGAAGCTCTAATATCAGTTTCTTCAATAACAATAGCTTTTGCAAAACCGACAGATTCTACAGAAAAGCCTTCTTTTCTTTTCAGTGATTTTTTTATTGCGTCGCGCGAGGCTTCTGTTCTTGAAATCTGATTATCAAGATGAGCTTTTGCATCACCTGTGCTTCTATCTTTTCCACTGATACGGGCCACATCAATTTTTGCCTGAGCATCATGATCTTTTGGATTAATGGCCTTTTTAGCAAGCCGGTTCTTTGAACGCTCATTTTCTTCTGCAAGATTCTGGCTTCTTTGTTTTTCAGATGAAGCTTTTGAATCAAGCCTTTCCCACTCACTGCGATTATGAGCCGCATTCTGCTGCCGAAACTCCAGAGCTTTAGTAAGTCCACCCGGATAGCTTTCGCAGACTACACAGTCACGACCTCCAGAAACCGCACGAGACTCGTTGTAAAGATAAACTGTACGCTTGCAAAGTGAATCCGTAAATGCACGGTCGTGACTCACCATAATTCCGATTCCAGAAAAAAGGGAGAGCGTGTCTGAAATCATGTGAACAGTTCCCTCATCGAGATGATTTGTAGGTTCATCCAGAAGAAGCACAGCCGGCCGGTCTGCAAGGGCACAGGCAATCTGAATACGTTTTTTCTCTCCGCCCGAAAGAGAATCATAGCGGCCTATCATTTCTTCCGTTACATTAAGCATGGAGAAAAATCGGCGCACTTCATTATCATCACTCCAGAAAACTGAATAAAGATTTTCGGGAATCTCGGCGGTTTCCTGGGGACAGTAAATTATTTCACCGTTTGAATTATCACCTGCTCCAGAAATCTTTCCACTATCAGGAATAAGTAAGCCTGCAATCAGTTTAAGCAGTGTGCTTTTTCCGCAGCCATTGCTTCCAGCCACACAAGTCCAGCCGTCATAAAACTGAAGTGAAAAATCTTCAAACAAAGTTACATGAGAAGTTGGATATGAAAAATAAAGCTTTTGTATTTGTAATGCCATTATGACCTCCTGAGGAAGTCAGTGATAGTGCTTTGTGAGCGCAGTATAATAATTGCAGGGAAATAACTTAAACAGAAAGGTTTAAGACACATCGACAAATATAATACTGTAACTGACTTCCAGAAAATGAAATCTCAAAAGAGAATTAAAAATATGCGGAAATCAGATTTACAGTCTCATCGGCAATGCGTCTCCTTTAGAAAAGTTAATTAATTCTAATCTGAAACTTTATTATTTGTCAATGTGCGAATAATGTTTTCTAAATATGACATTTAGTTGTCATATTTTATATGTTACTCTAAAGACATGGAAAAGCGACCACCATTTGATGAAATTAAAAGCTTTGAAGAGTTCTCAAAATATTACTGGTACCGCGAAGAACTTCAGAAAATCTGCCGGGAGCATGGAATTGATGCGGGTGGTATGAAGGCGGAACTGAATCACAATATTGAAGAGTATTTTAAAGGGAATTTAATTAAATCAGGAAAAATAAAACGACTTACGGGTGGGGCAAAGTACTCCACGAAATTAGCTCATTGTATCAGCCGTACCTCTAAAGCAACTGTTCTCAGACCTCTCACTCTGCAAACCAGTTTGCTCGATTGTAATTTCTGCTTCAGCCAGCGATTCCGAGATTTCTTCTCAGAACAAACCGAAATCAAAAACTTTAAGTTTAATGTTGATATGGTCGCTACGGCTCGAAGGGTAAAGGAAACGAAAGACTTTGACTTTACACTCGGTAATCTGCTGGACATTTACTACGGCCGGAAAACCTATGCTATCTACGATAAATCCTGTCTGCAATGGAACAAGTTTGTCCAGGATTTTTGCGCGGATCCGGCTACGGCACAATTCCCAAACAAACTCAAAACTGCCGCCCGTCTCTGGAAAATAGTCCGGGAATCAACTCGCGAAAAAATCTATAAACATGAACTATTAAAAGAATTTGAAAATCTCATAAAAGGAGAATAAACATGCCATTTGACTACAAAAAAGAATTCAAAGAATTCTACCTACCCCCAGCAAAGCCTCAGCTTGTCCACATCCCCAAAATGCAATTTGTTGCTGTTCGTGGAAAAGGAAATCCTAACGAAGAAGACGGTGAATACAAAGCTGCACTCGCCCTACAATATGCAATATCCTACGCAATCAAAATGAGCAAGAAAGGCGACCATAAAATCAACGGCTACCTTGACTTCGTTGTTCCACCACTGGAAGGCTTCTGGTGGCAGGAGAAAAACGGAGTTGTCCTTCCGGGCTTTGATTACACAGATAAATCTTCGTTTAATTGGATTTCCGTAATCCGTCTTCCAGATTTTGTAACTAAAAAAGATTTTGACTGGGCAAAGGAGAGTGTTACAAAAAAGAAAGGTCTGGACTGTTCACGCGCCGAACTATTCACTTTTGAAGAAGGTGACTGTATTCAAATCATGCACATAGGTTCTTACGACGACGAGCCTGCAACAATCAATCTACTGGATAATTTCGCTCTCAACAACGGCTGGCAACTAGACTTTTCCGCCACAAGACTTCATCATGAAATCTACCTGAGTGACCCGCGCAAAACAGCACTAGAAAAGCTGAAGACAGTCATTCGCCATCCAGTGAGGAAAGCATAAAATGAAAAATGAATTGTTAGAAAATATCGAAAAACTCCACACAACACCAATGGGCGTGGAGCGCATTCGCCGTAATCTCGAACTAGGTGGTGATGAAAAAGATGTCGTTGCGTTCTGCAGTCAGAAGATTCTTACCCCCACAGCAAACATCACCCGACAAGGCAAAAACTGGTATGTCAAAATTGATGGTTGTATTATTACCGTGAATGCCTATAGTTACACGATAATTACTGCGCATAAAGAATAGCGTTATTCCTCAAACCAATTCTCAATCATCAGATTCGAGTTCTCTGCAATATCTTTAAAATCTGAAACATTTCGGGTTACTAAAATCAAATTATTTGAAATGGCAATAGAAGCAATCATCAAATCAAATCTTTGTGCAGGTGAGCCTTTTGTTTTGAGTCTTTCATATAAATCAGAATAGATATTAGCAGCACTTGCATCAAAGGAAAGAATCTCATACTGTTTCTGCACGCTTTCAATACTATAATCAAAAAGACCTGTTTTTCTTTTTCCTTCAGGCAAGGATTTTATTTCTGAAAGCATTTCTGCCCAGGTAATTGCACTTATACATGAATACTCAAGATTGTCTGCTAATTTTTGAATCACATTTTCATTGGGGGAGAGTTTAGTTGGTTCTGAAATGATGTTTGTATCAAGTAAATAAATCTGCATGCATCACTCCTGTTATGAAAAGTCTTCCGGGTGACGGATGCTAAAATCATCTTCTTTTTCACGACCAAAAATTGAATCAACTTCAGCCCCTGGTAAAAGGCAATCAGAATATTTATTTCGCCAGGCTTTAATCCCATCCAGATACTTCTGTTTTTTTTCAAGTTTTAGCGCTGTATCTTTTCCATTTATAAAGGCAACTGGCTTTCCGTGGCGGGTAATCTGAATTTCTTCGTTATTTTCTTCAACAAGGTGAAGAAAATAAGGCAAGCGATTTTTTGCTTCTCCAACTGAAACACTAAGCACAGGCTCCTCCTGTTAATTATTATAGCCAAATTGTCATTATTTTAGCTAAATTAAGAATATGTGAAAAATACAAAAAAGTCAAACTTTTTTCCAACCTTTTTCATACTATTTAATAGGAGATTCCTTCATTGATTTATCTCGCCGCCGCCTATATTATTAAACTAGAAATTTTATAATGCCAGCGAGGTAAACATGAAGGTTCTTTTAGTAAACGGAAGCCCACGAGCAAACAGCAACACACTGCTTGGCCTGCACGAAATGCAGAAGATTTTCGAAGCACAGGAAATTGAGGCGGAGATTTTTAATATCGGGAACAAAGATATCCGCGGTTGTATTGCCTGTGGCCGCTGCGGAGAACTTGGCCACTGTGTTTTTAATGACGCAGTAAATGAATTTGCTGCTAAGTTTAAGGATGCGGACGGTCTTGTTGTTGGAGCTCCTGTTTATTATTCTGCCCCGAATGCAACCGTTCAGGCTTTCCTTCAAAGACTTTTTTACAGCAGCCATTTTGATAAGACAATGAAAGTTGGAGCCTGTTTTGTCTGTGCCCGCCGCGGTGGCACTACTGCTTCCTTTGATGTTCTGAACAAGTTTTTTACAATCAGCGGAATGCCTGTCGCTTCAAGCCAGTACTGGAATAATATTCACGGCGGGGCTCCGGGCGAAGCTGCTCAAGACGCAGAAGGCATGCAGACTCTTCGTGTGCTTGCCCGCAACATGAGTTTCCTCATTAAATCAATTGCACTTGGAAAGGAAAAGTTCGGCCTTCCTGAAAAAGAAGAACACGCCTGGACAAACTTTATTTAATCAAAAAAGCATTCCTATAATTTGATTTTATAAACATCCGCCGGCTGATTTTCAAACTCAAAAGTGCGCTCATAAACTCCGCCGTTTTTCAGGATTGTTTTCACAGAGGGCTCATTGCTTCTTTCTACGGCTAGCTGTAAATCTTTCATTCCGCTTTCTTTTGCAACAATTTTCAGCTGGCTGAGCATTTCTGTTGCATATCCCTTTCGTCTTTCTGAGGGGCAGACAGAATAACCACAGTGTCCGCAGTCTTTTAGAAAATCATTCAGTGTATGTCGAAGATCTATAATACCGACAATCTTGTCATCATCATCTACAGCAAAAAATGTATCTGTTAAAACCCAGGCAGGATTTACTGTCTCCGGATTTGTATTTGCGGTAACAGCAGCCAGCCACTGGTCATAATCTTCTGTTTTATCCAGCAATTCGCTGCCGTTAATAACTGATTCATTATTGTCTAAAAATTCTTTTTTGAATGCCAGGGCTTTTTCTTTTAATTCTTTTGATGGTCTTATAAGCTTTATCATACTCAATCTCCTTTCCTCTTTATTTTTTGTAAAGCTGTTTTTTGATATTCATTACAACAGAACGATTTGTTCTGTCAATACGTTAATACAAAACAAACCTTCTTGTAAATATGACATTACGCCGTCATATTTATATGCTATAATAAGACCATGCACTTCGTAACCGCAAAAACAATTCTCACGCCCCGCAGCATGAACATTTACCGTGGCTGTACGCATGGTTGTATCTATTGCGACTCCCGTAGTAAGTGTTATCAGTTTACTCATGATTTTGAAGATATCGAAGTAAAGCAGAATGCACCCGAACTCCTGGAAGAAACACTTCAACGCAAAAGAAAGCGCTGTATGATTGGAACCGGTTCAATGTGCGATCCTTATATCCCGCTGGAAAAAGAACTTGGTCTTATGAGACGCTGTCTTGAAATAATTGACCGCTACAGTTTTGGAGTTGCCCCTCAGACAAAATCAGACCTTATTCTGCGCGACCTTGATCTTCTTTCAAGCATAAACCGCAAGGCCAAGGCCGTAGTACAAATGACTCTCACCACTGCAGACGATGACCTGTGCCGCAAAATTGAACCTGCTGTCTGTCCTACAAGCCGCCGCTTCGAAGTCCTTAAAGCCTGTAAAGAAGCCGGCATTCCAACCGTAGTCTGGTTCAGTCCCCTCCTGCCTTTTATAAATGACACAAAAGAAAATGTTGAAGGAATTATAGATTATTGCGTTCGCGCCGGTGTTCACGCCATCATATTTTTTGGTTTTGGCTTAAGTCTGCGCGAAGGAAACCGGGAATATTTTTATGATGCCCTGGACAAAAATTTTCCCGGCATAAAAGAACGCTACATTCAAAAATACGGCTACAGATATCAGGTTACAAGCCCGCACAATCACAAACTCTGGCTCTACCTCAAGGAACTTTGCGAACGCAACAAGATCATTCTCGGAGCAGACAATATCTTCAAATGGATGGAAGAATTCCCAGATACAAATCCGCTCCAGCCGGAATTGTTTTAATTTCCCGAACTCTTATAATACTTAATGCTGTATCTCCAGAAGACATAAACCAGAAGATACATAACAAGTCCCACAAGCGGCGTGATGTACATAAAAACCGCCGGATAATTTGCCATATCATCTTTTCTCAGCAAAAACTGTGCCGGAAAATAATTTACAAATGCAAACGGTACAATAAAGGTCATCAAAAACTGAATTGCCTTATGAAAGATACTGATAGGACAACCGGCAAATTTTCTTATGTCCCAGTAAAAAACTTCTTTGAGGGCATTAGTTTCCAAAAGATAAATATTCAATGTTGCAAGAAAAAGGAAGATTGCTCCCTGAATCAAAACACCACCCGTAATTGTCAGAATGTAATAGATTATTCTGACAGGAGTCCACACAACTCCAACCTTTGAAGCAGAAATAATAAAGAGAACAATTCCAAGTCCGCCCTGCCCGACTGCTGCAAACCAGTCTGCATTTGCAAAAATCAGTTGATACAAAAGTCCGCGCGGCCTTAAGATATATCTGTCAAAACCACCGCTTCGCACAGTATTGCCAAAATCACGCAAGCCTGTGAAAAAGATAATCAGAATACCATAAGTCACATAAATCAGGCTGGAAAGAAAAAGTATTTCATAAACATTCCAGCCGTTCAAAGAATCAAACTTCAAAAGAGCAAAATACATCACGATGATTGCCGTTGCTTCACGCAGAAAAACCGCAAGAGAACGAAGAATCGCATCAACCTTATATTGAAACCAGGAACGGAAAATCATCCTGGTGTATACCGCAGAAAGACTTAACAAATCAGATTTCATACCTAACCTCCCTGAACCACAAGCTTCTTTTTGCCCTTGTTCCATAAAACAAAGCCAGCAGCCATAAGACAGACAATCCATACAAACTGCTTAATAAAGCCTGCCACAACCTGGCCACCGCTTATATTGCCAAGATAAATCTGAACCGGCGTAAAGTAGATTCCTTCAAACGGAGTGAAGGCAATTATCTTTTTGACAAGCTCCGGCATGAACCAGAGGGGAATCATTGAACCAGACAAAATATTTATAAACACATTTTTGATTGTCATGATTGCCCACACATTTATGAGCCAGAAGGAAAACATCTGAAATAAAAAGCTGATGCTCCACAAAACACCATAACCAAACAGGGCACTAAGTACAAACAATCCGAATGCAGGAACACTGGCAGGAGCAGAAACCCCGATAAAAAGAACCGCAACAATCATTGCCGGCACAAAATGAAATATCAGTTTGAATGCCGCATCACCAAGATTTTCTGCAAGCATTCTTCCGTGAAAGGACACCGGCAAAAGCATTTCTGTTGCGATGCTTCCGTTGTTGATTCTGTTTCCAAGATAGAAATCATTTACAACAAAAAAAGATTCAAGTCCCAGCGACAAAATAAAGTTTGTAGTTACCATGCTCATAGTAATTCCGTCAACTGATTCGCGGCCGCCGTACAAGGCATGATAAATCTCAATATAAATCACAAGGCGGATAAGCGTATTCAAAATACCCATCCAGTGTTCCATACGGTAGGCGCTCTTTTGCAGAAAGCTCTTTTTCGCAAAAGCAAAATATGGAGCTACACTCATGCACATACCTCCCCGTTATACATCTTTTGAATTATGCTTTCGATTTCCGGCTCGGCAACTGTGACATCGTGAACACTGTATTTTTCCAGAACCTCGTGCATCAGTTTGTTTACGTTAACAACGTTGTTATCAAAAGTGAAGCTGACCTTTCTGTCTTTCAAATCTTCAATGATTACATTTTTGATTGGAGCAACTGCAGTTTCCTCATTGAACTCAGCGATAAGGCGGCGGGCTGTCCCATATTTACTTCTGATTTCCTGAAGGGAACCGTCGTACATAAGAGAACCCTTGTCGATGATGATGATTCTCTTACAGGTCTGTTCGATATCCTGCATGTCGTGGGTTGTAAAAATCATCGTCACCTTATCCTGCTCGTTGAGCTCTTTGATAAAGCTTCGGATAGTTTCCTTTCCGATAATGTCCACACCGATTGTCGGCTCATCAAAGAAAACAATTTCCGGCGAGTGCAAAAGTGAAGCAACAATATCAGATCTCATTCTCTGACCAAGAGAAAGCTGGCGCACCGGCTGATTTATAAATCCCTTCATGTCCAGCATTTCGGTAAAGCGGTCGAGATTTCTTTTGTATTTTTCTTCGGGTATGCGGTAGATTGCGCGCAGGAGTTCAAAGCTGTCGATTACCGGAAGGTCCCACTGAAGCTGAGATTTCTGTCCAAAGACAACCCCGATATTTCCAACATAGGATTTTCTCTGCTTGTAGGGAATGTAGCCACCCACACTGATTGAACCTTTGTCAGGACAAAGAATGCCAGAAAGCATTTTGATTGTAGAAGATTTTCCCGCTCCGTTCGGCCCGATAAAACCAACCATCTCGCCCTTCTCAATTGTAAAGCTGAGGTCGTTTACAGCCTTTTTGATTTCGAACTTGGGTACAAACATATTTGCAATCATGCCGGGTATGCCGGCGCTTCTTTTGTTTACCTTAAATTCCTTGGAGATGTTTTTTACTTCGATAAAGCTCATTTTGATTTCCTCCCTATGCTTAAACGTTTTATACTTTCCGCAAGATCTGCCTTGCGCACTGAAACCGATTTTATTTTAGAAGTTGCACAGATTCTCTCCAGCACTTCTTTTGATGAAACATGATTTGAGTTGTAGCGGATTTTCATTCTGCCGTTTTCGATTGAATAGTTTTCTACTTCTAAATCAGAAATATCAGGCAGCTGACCTTCGAGTTCTATAAAGCTTTCTTCTGCAGGAGCAAGCCTTTTATATAATTCTTCGATAGAACCATAAAAAACTGATTCCCCCTGATTCAGCAAGAGAACTCTGTCTGCAATTGAAGAAATCTCCTGCATGGAATGAGAACTCACGAGAACCGTTTTTCCTGCCCATTTTTTTTCTTCTACAAGTTTATAAAAGCCGGCTTTTCCATTCTGGTCCAGACCAAGGCAGGGTTCATCAAAAATATATAATTCTGCATCGCGTAAAAAAGTAAGCCCCAGCTCGGCACGCCTTTTCTGTCCAAGCGAAAGCTCTTTTGTTTTTGACTGAAGAATATCTGCAAAACCAAGAGTTTCTGCTATATGTCTGAGCCGTTCATCAAACACACTCTGCTTCATTCCATACATGATTTTGATTTCTTCGAGATATTCCATAATAGAAATATTCTCATCATAAACCGGAATGTCTGCAAAAAGCACAGAGAGCCGCCATGCAATATTTTTCTTTTTTTCTACAGGATCCGTACGCAGCGTCCGCACAAGCCCGCTTTCCGGCTGCAGCAACCCCGAAACCACTTTTAAAAATGTAGTTTTTCCCGCACCCGTAGCCCCGATAATTCCAAGTGTAATCCCCTTAGGAATATGCAGGTCAATGTCATGCAGAACAAACTTATTTACCTTATCGCAGATAATCATCGCATCCTCTAAATGTCTTTAAAAACAAAATACCCCCTGAACCGCATGGGCGCAAGGGGCTTGGGATAAACAGCATTTTTTCTGGGATAAAAAGATGTCAGGAAGGAATAAACATATTCACAATAAAAAAGCCGTCCTCTTCATAAAAGTCCGTCATTCCATCATAGGACTCAACAATCTCTTTAATCTGAACTACTCCAAGGCCGTGTTTTTCGCTGTCTGTTTTTGTTGATTTCAAAGCGGGATTTGCCTCGAGCACAGATTGGGAAATCCTGTTCTTCACACTGATTACATCGTAGCCCTTTTTCTCATACACGCTGATAACCATTTCTTTGCGGATCTCACGCCGCGACGCTTCAATTGCATTATCAACCGCGTTTGAAAAAACCGCCGAAAAATCAATTCCCTTCATCTTTTCAAAAGTGGCCTTGCCTATGTCGGCCTTAACATCAATTCCTTCCTGCCGGCAAATTTCAAGCTTATCATTCAGAATATGATTGAGCAGAGGATTCCCGGTTTCTACATAACTTTTTACGGCATTCAGTTTATCAAGAATTTCAGAAACATATTTTCTGGCATTTTCATAATCACCGCTGTTCATGTAAGAAGCCATTACCATAAGATGATTTCTCATATCGTGTTTGAGCTTTCTTGTATTCTGATGGAGCTGCCTGATTTCTTCTTCCTGCTTGTTGATTTCTTCCATCTGCCACTTGTAAGAATCAAGTTCGTATTTTAAATCCTTGTTCTGCGCCGTTAGTTCGAGAAGCTTCTGCTGTAAATCTTCGATTTCTTTTTTCTTTCCAATCATCTTCTCATGAACCTTAAAATTGATTTTTTTGCTTCGTCTGAATAGGACTTTCCGATTGGCAGAAGTTCACCGTTATCCAGTTCAAGATTTTCTGACTTCAGGATTTTCACGTGTTCAAGATTTACCAGAAAGCCCTTATGAATGCGGAGAAAGCCGCAGTTTTCAAGCTTCTTTTCCACGGCAGTCATTGTCGAACGCATTCTGTATTCATCACCTGTCGTATGAATTGCAAGATAATTAGCCTGTCCTTCAAAATAGAGGATTTCACTTTGAGCAAGATTAATTGTCTGTGAGGCATTCTGAAATATAAACTGTTTGTTGCGGCTGTCAATTTCTTTCTGACAATCTTTCAGCACTCCACGAAGTTCTTCTTCCAGATATTTTTTTCTTACAAAGGCGAAAGGATGATATTTAAAACTATCGTAAACAAGTTCATCGTGGGCCGTAACAAAAACAATCAGAGTACGGGACTTTTCTTCCGTAAGTGCAGCAGCGACTTCCATTCCACTCATGCCCGGCATATCAATATCAATAAGAAGAAGATCCGGCTCATCGTTACTGGCTGACTTTACAGCCGTAAGAAAGCTTTGGCCATCAGAAAACACTTCAACCCTGCTGCCCGGAAATTCCTTTTCTATAAAGGCGGCAATTTCTTCGAGGATTTTATTTTCGTCATCACAAACTGCTATGTTCAAAATTACTTTCGTCTTACTTCAAATTTTTTCTCAGAAACATTCGGCTTCTTTTCTTCGAGCAATTTATATTTTTTATAAAGCACTTCCTGAGCGCGAACAGGTTCATCTTTTTTACCGCGTTCAACCAGCTGCCAGCTTCCGTTTGATTTTAATTCCATTGCTCTTGTGTTGTCAGCAAAATAAGTATCGAGGATTGATTTCACATCTTCAAAAGCAGCCTTATCCAGAATAGGGAACATAAGTTCGATACGGCGGTCAAGATTACGGTTCATCCAGTCGGCGCTCGAACAGTAAAGCTCTGGAGTTCCTCCGTTCTGAAAATAGAAAATTCTTGAATGCTCAAGATAGCGGTCTACAATTGAAACTACTTTTATATTTTCACTCAGTCCTTCAACTCCCGGAACCAGCATACAGATTCCTCGGATATTAAGAAGAACCCGAACACCAGCCTGACTTGCCTTATACAAAGCAGAAATAACTTCTTCGTGAGTAAGGCTGTTCATCTTAGCAATAATCAAGCCCGGATTCTCTGTGTTACTTCTTTCAATCTCGCGGTTAATCATTGCGATGAGGCGGGACTTGATTGTAACCGGCGCCATGGAAAGACAGTTCATATTCTGCAAGGTTGAATAACCTGTTACAAGATTAAAGAAGAGAGTTGCGTCATTTGCAATCTGCGGATTAGCTGTGAATAAAGAAATATCAGAATAAAGCTTTGCAGTCTTAGTATTATAGTTTCCGGTTGCCAGATGAACGTAGCGGCGGATTGTATCACTTTCACGGCGAATCACCATCAGGATTTTTGCGTGAACCTTAAGATTTACAAGACCATAAATTACAGTAACACCGGCCTGCTCAAGCTCGTTTGCCCAGGCAATATTTCGTTCCTCATCAAAGCGGGCCTTAAGCTCAACAAGAACTACAACCTGCTTACCGCGCTGGGCTGCCCGCTCAAGAGCATCGATAATCGGAGAGTTACGGCCGGTACGGTAAAGAGTCATTTTGATAGCAAGGACATCATCATCATCTGCTGCATCAGAAATAAATTTTACAACCGGGTCATAGCTTTCGTAAGGCACATGCAGGATTTTGTCGTGAAGTTTAAGACTATCCCAATAAGGTTCTTCCTCCGGAAGGTCAGCAGGATAAAAATGTTCCCAGGCCTCAAAGCTCATTGAGCCGCTCTCGTCTGCTTCTCGCAGCTCCATAAGATTGCCTGGATTTATAATCTGATCTACACGATAAATATCCTCTTCGGTGAGTTCAAGCTTTTCCATCAAGAACTTCTGGATTTTCTGACTGGAAGAATTACAGGTCATCTGAACCGGGAAAGAAGATTTTCTTCTGATAAGAACATCTTCCATAGCATGAATAAAATTACTTCCGGCATCTTCATCTACAGCAAAATCTGCATCACGGGTAACCTTAAAAAGCAGAGTTTCTTCAACTTCAAAACCTGGAAAAAGTTTTGTTCCAAAGGCAGCAACAACATCCTGCAAAAGTGCAAACTGACGACCATGACCTGCCGTTGCGCTGTTTCCCGAAAGCCAGTAAATATTTGGAATTCCCTCTGGAATCTCAACAAGCGCAATACGAGGTGAATCTTCATTTCCCCGGAATTCTTCTGAGCCCTGAGCCATCTTGATTCCCGCAATCGGAGAAAGAAGAAAAGCCGCATAGGTTGTAAGATTTTTAATATGAGGGAAGGCTTCTATATCTGTACGAAGCGGAGTAAGAAGCGGAAATATTTCTGAATTAAAAAGACCGCTCAAATAATCACTTTGCTGCTGTGTATACTGCATCGGTGTAACATAAACAAAACCTTTTTCAGCAAGAGACGGCAGAATATCAGACATAAGACATTCCTGCTGGCTGCGAATAATCTGATGCGCTCGAGCTGAAACTGAAGTAAAAACCATCTGAGGCGAAAGTCCCGAAACATCAGCAAAATTAGGATTTTCTGCAAGAAGACGTTTTATGGCCGCTACACGAACCTGAAAGAATTCATCAAAATTGGAAGTAACAATTGAAAGAAACTGGAGCCTTTCAAGAAGAGGCAGTTCTTTATTGAGTCCCTGAAATAAAACGCGGGCATTAAATTCAAGCCAGCTGAGTTCGCGATTAAAATATCTTTCCTGCATAAATCGCCTCCATAAGTTACAGCAAAATCACCTTATAACCAAACACAGATTCAAACATCCCCGACTTTTCGTTGAGGGCAATTTTTTCAAGTACCGTGTTGTTCGTTGTCTTAGTATGAATCACAATTGAGTTCTGCTGAATCTTAATTGAAAAATCGCTGAACTTCTGAATGTGGCCGCGGTCCATGGCATCAGCAATTCGCAGAATCGCAGTCAACTTCAAAATAGTCATGCGGTCAGAACGCGGAAGCATAAGGAAACTGTCTTCATCCTGTGGAACCGAATTACCCTTATGATATTTTGCAATCTCCGAAACAATCGTATTATCCTTTCGCGAAAGACCAAAAATCTCCGAGTTCTTAATAATATACGAGCTGTGCAGATTATGATTGTCATAACGGATAAAACCGCCGATGTCGTGAAGAATCGCCGCCGTCTCCAGCAGAGTTCGGACATGCTCACTAAAACCGAGTTCAGCCCGCAAAGTATCGTAAATCTTCACCGCAATCATACGAACACATTCAGCATGCATCTCATCTCCGTGATATTTACGCAGCAGGTTTCGCGCCGAAGCAGTAATCTGCATATTGAATTCATTCTGAAGCTCTTCATTTTCGCTTGAATGCTGACTGAGCAAAAGCCCCTGCCTTATGTTAGTTTCAGGAGCAATCAGTTTTTCAGCCTTAGTAAGGTGCAAAAAGAGATTGTAAATCAAAAGACTTACCTGCAGGGTTTCTGCTTCACTGTAAGGAATCTTAAAACGGGCAACACATTCATCAACACTGTAGCCCTGAATCTCCTTAGCAAATTCAGAAAAATCTTCTTTTGTAATTTCCCAAAGGAAGGTAGAAATCGGATGGCCCACATTCAAAGCCGCAAGCGTAATATCCGGGCCAACCGCAATAAACTGCTTTACGTGACTAAGATTCAATTCACTTTCAAGAGAACCTTTTGTGTTGTTAATTGATTCCTGAACATAACGCTGAATATCAGCATAAGAACTTGTCTGATTTTTCATCTGCTGATCAATACGAACCGTACCCAGACGAAGACTGTGAACACCAGCCATTTTACCATCAGACATCATCATGATTTCGGTAGTAGATCCACCAACCACAAGAATTACAGTATCAGCATCTTTAAAAGCCGCAGTTTCATTTTTTACACATTCAGAAACTGCAAGATACATCAGCTTATTTTCTTCGATACCGTCGATAATACGGACATGAAAACCAGCCTGAACTAAAATCCGGTCCATAATCGGGTCGCAGTTTTTAGCATCACGAAAGGCAGACAGGGCAACACAGGTACATTCAGCAGGCGTAATTCCCCAGCCGGCAAGTTGCTCACGATAACGGATAAGAATCTGAATCAGCTGGTTCTGAGTATCCTGACTTATACTTCCACTGGTAAAAACATCTTTTCCAATTGGAAGAGGTTTATCCGAACGGTCGAGAATATTTTGTTTTCCATCACTTGAAAATTCGGCGACAAGAAGGCGAACCCCTGTCGAACCGATTTCAATAACTGATTCCGGGGCTGCCACTCTATGCCTCCTTTTTACAGTTTATCGATAAGCATCGAACATTTACCGCTTGGAATCGGCAATGTCTTTTTCTTCTGGTCAAGAATATTGATTGTAAAGTAGTAGAGCTTTTCACTTTCCATCTGGATTTCCCAGCCGCGTGAACTCTTGTTCGACAGAATTGTAATGAGGTTACGCTTAAGCGAAAGATTTTCTATACCCATTATTTCAAGGTTCGGAATAATCCAGTCTACAGTCTTACGAGGAAGGCTGATGGAAAGTCCGATTACATTTTCAATCATAAGAGCGATTGTTGAAAGTCCTGCTGTAAGAAGATAGCGTGAGCGGGCCCAGTCCTTCTTATTGATTTTTGCACGGCCTTCCTTATTAGGCATATATGCTTCGAAAAGATCACCAGGCTGCTTGTTCTCATTAGGCATAAGACCTTCGAGAACGTAGTAAAGGTGACGGATTGCACACTCGCGGGCAAACTCGTACTGAGCATATTTTTCAAGCCCTTTGATTACCATAAAGTTGAAAGCTGGCATTACAGAACCACAGTAGCCGTTTCCTTCTTCACTGAAGTTAGGGTTGTCTACACTCAAAGTCGGGAAAGGATGATCTGTTCCAAAAGTCTTTGGATTATTCAAGTGTTCAACAAGCAGATCTGCTTTATCAGCATTAGGGATTTCAGCAAGCATAGTCCAGTAAGAAGCAATTGTCTTTACCTTTGTACGCTTTTCATCCTTATCAAGATCATAGTAGAAACCAGAATCATTATCCCACATAAGAGAATTGATTTTTGTCTTGATAGAAAAGTACATCTTTCTGTACTGGAAACTGATATCCTTATCATTGAGAATATCACCAAGTGCAGACATATAAGATGCATTAATTGCCATACAGGCATTAAAATCTACAGGATAGCAAACCTTCTCGCGAGGGCTGTTTGTCATAGAAGAAGCAGCTACAGGAACAGAATAAAGTCCATTAGGCTTTTTGAAAGTTTCATCAAGCCATGTCATATACTTCTGAAGAGCCGGCATAACATCTTTAATTCGCTTTTTATTAGCAGATTTATGGAAAAGATTGTATTCTGCAAAAGCAAAGAGAGGAAGACCTACTCCTTCTTTGTTGTCTTTTTCAAGTACAGGCTGATTAGTTTTTACATCATACTTCCAGCGGATAGCTCCAGATTTTTCCTGACGAGCATAAAAATAATCAATGTTCTTGCAGGCATCAAAATTTCTGTTTGAATATACGAGAAAGAAAGTTGAAAAAATAGACTCGAACTGATTGATAATCAGCTTGTCCTTTTCCGGATAAATAAATAAGCCCTCTGAATCCTGCTCTCCGGTTTTCGGGTTTACCCACAATGACGAAACCCAAGACCATGTCTTATTATAAATGTCTACAAAATCCTGATCATAAAAATGGATTTTTGGAAAATCATGCTTATTCACAAGAACTCCTACTTTTTGCGGTCGCTGATTTTGCCAAATATTTTTGTGACAAAACCGCTACATATAATATACCACACTTTTTTGAAAATAGTTAAAAAATTTCGCAAAATTATACAAATTTTTTTTTCATATTCAAGTGGTTAGAGCCTGTTTTTTGAAAAAAAGTGATTTTTTCTATAAAAAACACGATTTTTACAATTTTTTTTACTTTTTTTGATTTTTTTTCTGAATTCTTTTCCTGAAAACGAAAACCGTGGCAATTATTTAGGTGTAAGGACATAGTGCCTGGAGGTAATATGCAGATTTATTCGTTTTCTCCCTTTGGTTATGAAGGTGCTTTAGTAACAGTTGAAGTTGATTTAAGGAGAGGTATTCCGGCCACGGACATTGTAGGCCTGGCAGACGGAGCTGTAAAAGAATCTCGCGAACGGATGCAGGCGGCAATCCGTAATGCAGGCTTCGAATATCCGCCGGAGAGAGTTCTGATTTCCCTGTCGCCGGCGGATTTACGAAAAGAGGGTGCCGGCTTTGACCTGCCGGTAGCGCTGGGAGTTCTGGGAGCAAAAGCCGCCTCGGAAGGTAAAATAGAATTCCTTACCGACCCGATTTTAGTAATGGGCGAGCTGGAGCTTTCCGGAAAAGTAAGGGCCGTTAAGGGAGTGCATGCGGCGGTTTCTACTGCGGCGGCCAGCGGTATTATGAGATGTATTGTACCGGTGCAGAATGCGGATGAGGCCCGCGAGATTCCGGGAGTTATGGTATACGGCGCTGATTCACTGGAGAATGCTTTCCGCGCCTTGAACGATGCTTCTTTTTATGAGACGGGGAGTTCTGTCGGCTCCGGGACGGAAGGGACGGTTCCAGCCGGCTGTACGGAAAACAACGGTGTATTCTTTCCTGAAATTACGCCCGGCTATGAATTTGCAGAGCTCAAAGGTCAGAGGCAGCTTGTAAGGGCACTTCAGATTGCAGCTGCCGGAGGGCATAATTTAATTGCCTTGGGAGCACCGGGCTGCGGAAAAACAATGGCCATACAGAAGTTTCCTGCAATAAATCCTGTGCTTACAACTGATGAAGCTCAGTCTGTAACACGCATATGGTCCCTTGCGGGGCTAATAAAGCCAAGCGAACCGCTTATCCGGATTCCACCTTTCAGAATTCCGCATCAAACCGCGTCCATCGAAGGAATCTGCGGCGGCGGCCCAACCTGCCGCCCCGGCGAAATCTCACTGGCACACAATGGAGTTCTCTTTCTCGACGAAGCCGCCGAGTTCCGCTCGTCCGTACTTCAGATGCTCCGCGTTCCGCTGGAAAACGGCACAATTTCACTTAGCCGCGCCGGCCGTACCACCACCTACCCCGCCCGTTTTCAGCTTTTAATGGCCGTGAACCCCTGCCCCTGCGGCAATTACGGTTCACATACAAAAATCTGTCTCTGCAGCCTGAAATCAATCGACCAGTACTGGAAGAAATTTTCCGCACCGCTGATCGACCGCATAGACCTGCGCGTATTTGTTGAAAACAAAAATGACGAGAGCATAGAAATCGAAGAACGACCAGGCCTCACCACAACCGAAGAAATCCGCACCGGTGTGGCATGCGCAATAAAAGCTCAAAGAAAACGCCAGGGCATCAAAAACGCACGCCTTTCCCCGCAGGAGATTCTGGATTTTTGCCCGCTGGACACAGAAGCCCGCAAAGCCCTGGACAATGCCACTCTACGCTACGGCTTTTCACCAAGAGCAATTTCGTCCTGTCTCAAAGTAGCCCGAACCATAGCCGACATCTCCACCTCCCAAAACATCACCGCAGCACACATGCAGGAGGCCATATATTTTCATAAACTCTGTTCAACTCTTCCACCAGAACTGTGAGGTTAAAACAAAAAATCCCCAGAATTTCTGGGGATTATTAAAATCATCTAGTTCTTACCGGAGAAGAGACTTGAACTAGCCGACGATCGAAGAACCGTTAAAAACAAAGCGCGCCAGCGGTTTGTTTAGGTTCATCCATCGTCCGGCTCAGAGCGAGGGCTGTGCCCGAGCGACAAAACGACCAATCATTCAATTGTACGAGAGTTCAAGTCGGCCCCATACAAAGAGCGTCGTTAAAAAAAAAAGAACTTCCCTAACAAAGGAAGTTCCCAGATACCGGAGAAGAGACTTGAACTCTTACACGATTGCTCGCAACAGATTTTGAGTCTGTCGTGTCTACCATTCCACCACTCCGGCGTGATTTGCTAAATATATCAAAAACATGAGGATAAATCAAGTGCAAATATGTTATAATAACTACGTGAAAATTGTAGCAACCGCCTTTGAACAGGCAGATCCAAAACTTGTCTTAAAAACCGTTTTCGGATACGACGAGTTCAGACCTCTTCAAAAAGACATCATTACTAACGTACTCAAAGGTCACGACACCCTGGCCGTAATGCCAACCGGTGGCGGTAAATCACTCTGCTACCAGCTGCCCGCCCTCATCATGCCGGGCATTACCGTAGTAGTGTCACCACTCATCTCACTTATGCAGGATCAGGTTTCGTCACTTAAAACAGCCGGAATCCAGTCTGCCTTTTTGAACAGTACTCAAAGCTGGGAAGAGTATTGCAAAACTGTAGACGAAATAAAAGCCGGTCAGATCAAAATTGTTTATGTTTCTCCCGAAGGCCTTGCTACAAGTAAAATCCGGGAACTGCTTTCTAGTCCTGAACTCAAAATCAGCTGTATCACAATCGATGAAGCACACTGCGTTTCTCAATGGGGGCACGACTTTCGTCCGGATTATCTTGAAATCTCTTCTGTACGCCACCTTTTTCCAAAGGCAGTAATGCTTGCCCTTACGGCAACAGCAACCGAGCATGTCCGCCAGGATATCTGCAAAAATCTCGGAATGAAAAATCCAAAGGTTTATATTTCGAGTTTCAACCGCGAAAACATTTATCTTGAAGTTCAGCCAAAACGCGGCGCCATGGAAACTGTTATTTCTTACATCAAAAGGCATCCCGGCGACAGCGGAATCATTTACTGCAACTCAAGAAAACAGGTCGATGAAATTGCTCAGACTCTCGACAAAAAAGGCTACTCTGCCCTTCCATATCACGCGGGACTTTCTGATGAAGTCCGTGCAAAAAATCAGGATATGTTTATAAAGGATGAGGTTCAGATTATCGTTGCAACAATTGCCTTTGGAATGGGAATTAACAAACCAAACGTCCGTTACGTAATCAATTATGATTTACCAAAATCAATTGAAGAATACTATCAGGAAATCGGCCGTGCAGGTCGAGACGGGCTTCCTTCCAGCGCACTTCTTTTATACAGCGCCGGCGATATTCACAAAATCAAATTCTTTATCGAAGATTCTGCAGACCCGGAAAAAGCTGAACTTCTTTTACAGGGCATGATAAATTATGCAACAAGCAGAAGCTGCCGCAGAAGAGCACTTCTCGCCTATTTTGGAGAAGATTATAATAGCAGCACACCGGAAAACTGCTGCTGCGACATCTGTTCTTCTCCGGCTGCCGAGCTTAAGGATGTAACAATTCCAGCTCAGAAATTCTTGTGCTGTATAATCCGTACTAACCAGAGATTTGGTGCCGGTTATGTAACAGATGTACTTCTTGGTTCAAAAGCCCAGCGCATCGTAGACAACGGCCATACAAAAATCTCTACCTGGGGAATAGGAACTGAGTATTCAAAGCAGGAATGGCTCGAACTCTGCGACCTTCTTATAGACGAAAACTACATAAGAAAAACCGGTGATTATAATGTCCTTGAACTCACTGATTCAGGAAAACGTTTTGTGGCCTCTCGTTCTACACTTATGCTTCCGATGAAGTCAGTTATAAACCGCTCTTTCACAAATGTGCGCGGTGAAAAAATCATTGCAGAAAAACCTGCGGTAAATGATGAACGAGCAGAAGCAATCATTACAAATCTGAAAAACTGGAGAAAGCGAAAGGCAGATGACCTTAACATCGCACCATATATGATTTTTGGTGACAAAACACTGCTTGACCTTGCGGCTAAAAAACCAAAGAACCGCGGGGAACTTTTGAATGTTTATGGAATAGGCCGTATGAAAGCAGAAGAATTCGGTCGGGCTATACTGCAGATTATTGAGGAAAGTTAACAACTCCGAAATCAATGGAATCTGCAGTTATTACATTATTCTCGGAGTTACGCAGAGTGCGTCTCAGACATTTATGCAGCTCACGGATATTCCCGGGCCAGTCATGTTCTTCCAGACGTTCAATTGCATCTTCACTTATAAGAACACTCTCCTTTTCAAGATAGCTCAAAACCATACCACGTATATCTTCCCGTCTCGAACGCAAGGGCGGCAGTTGTATTATGTTGTCATAGATTCGATAATAAAAATCTGATCTGAGAGTTCCTTCCCTAAGCATTCTGGGAATATCTGCATTTGTCGCAAAAATAAAACGGACATCAACATGCTGTTCTTTATCATCACCAACTTTTTTATAAATTCCGGTTTCCAGAACAGTTAGCAGCATAGTCTGTAAAGAAAGCGGAGCAACACCAAGTTCATCCATAAAAAGTGTCGTTCCATCAGCTGCCTCAAAGCAGCCCTTCCCGTCGTTATCTGCACTTGTAAAAGAACCTTTCACATGTCCGAAAAAAGTACTTTCCGCCAGAGACTCAACAACAGTCGAAAGGCTCACCGAAATCATCTGCTTTTCATGCCGCTCCGAAAGAGCATGAATCACATTTGCCGCTGTAGTTTTCCCCGTTCCCGTTTCTCCAAGCAGCAGTACAGGTTCATGAGAATAGGCAGCCGTCCGGATCTGTTTTCTTACATTTTTTATAATCCCTGAATCTCCGCAGAAATACCCGTAATAGGAATCAGGCAGAGCTTCAAGATTCGTATTAAAACCAAAACAGTTTTTGGCACTTTCGGGCATACTGTTAATAACCCGCACACAATAGGATCGAAAATATTCTCCTTTAATGGGAATTGAGATTTTATATCTGAATGCTTTTTCTGCGTAAATCAGAGTTTTTCTTGGAATATCAAAGGGAAGAATACAGATAGAAAATGGGGTATATGCTTCTGCATAGCTCAAAATAGTTTTATCGAAATCATTGAAAATTGAGGCATCAATTAAAAGAAGCGTAGAATCAGAAAATGCAATTTCACCAAAGGATGAAATTACATTAACTTTTATTTCTTCAGAACAGATTGATTTTACAAATTGGATTACATCGATTCTTGTAGAAATCAATAAAATTTGAAAAAAACTAAGAAGGCCCTGCAAATCTCCCCACCACAGGCTCTTTTTTCAAAAACTGGCTGACTAATACTTTCTAAAGAGCTTATACCATATTAGAACAATTATATACCACAAGTATGGCAAAATCAAAAATATTTTGAAGGGGTTATGAAGCACTTCAACAAAGATTTCGTGGCCTTTATTAAACGTAGATTCCTTTACACGTTTTACACGCTCTGAGAAAATTCCAAACGCCTCTTTGTAATAAAGGAAGATGCTGGAAGAAAAACGATTGCGTCTTTTGTATGCCCAGCAGTTTTTTTCTTTGATTCCATCGCTGAGAAGAACTAAAGAAGGCTGAGCTTTAAAGATTGCTTCAACAATATCGCCTTCTACAGACTTTGGATAATATCCGCCGTAACGACCGATAACACGAAGATTGCGGAAGGTGTCCTTTATATTCTTTTCTGTTTTATTCAAAGTTTTTTTGCTGGAACCAAAAAGGTAAAGTGTCTTATAGTGAGAATCAAGGATTGAAAGAATTCTGATTACAGCCTCAAAGGGATTATATCTTACAGGAACATCTTTTTTAAGAAACTTTGCTCCCCTGAGAATACTCTTTGAAACAGGAATGATAAGGTCTGCATTATTAACACATTCTGAGTAAACGCCCTTATGACGAGCCTTAAGAAGATTCCAGATTGAAAGAAAAATAATCTGCTTTGTACCAGGTTTTGCAAGCAGTTCAAGAATTTCGTTTTCGAGATTTTCCGGTTCAATAACATCTACAGGAACCCCGATTAATGAAATACGTTTAATTGACATTTTTTATACCCCACCTACATGTCATTACCCGGCTTGTCCAGGTAATCCATTACTGATTTCCGACTGAACGGCGGCAATTCCATACAGCGCCGCCGTCTCACACCTTAATATATTTACGGCAAAATGAATCGGCTGAAACAGTCCTTTTTCTTCCAGAGTTCTCACCTCATCAGGACTTATGCCGCCTTCGCTTCCAACAGCAATTGCGGCCCGCTTAATTTTTCCGCCGCCGCCCGCGCCATCGATAACCTTACGCAGGTTCCCGCTGCAGTCGCCGCGCTCCGACAAAACAAAAGAGACCTCCGCGCCAGAGCCTGCCCCTTCAGCATTGTTCCATAGCTCAATCGCTTTCTCCAGATTCACCGGCTCACAAACACGAGTCGCTACCGGAGAACCACTCTGCTGCCGCGCCTCTCGGATAATTTTCTGAAGGCGTTCTTTTTTTGCTCCCATTATCGCCTGGGCACTGCTCTTTTCTGTATACTCACCAATAACCGGAACAATTACAGCAACGCCGCATTCAGTAGCCTGCCGTACAATAAGCTCAAACTTTTGCGGCCTCGGCAGAAACTGAAAAAGCCAGTATTCAATACGAGCCGCGCCAGCTGCCATTCCGGTAATTTCAGCTTCCCCAGCCTGAACACCGCGGGTTATAGATTTTTCTTCCGAACCGTTAATACCAGTATCTGCACAAATTTGAAGGATAACGCGTCTTTGTGATTCATCAACCATTGCAACAGTTGCATTTTTTAACTGGCCGTCCGGCAGACGCACACTTATCATGTCTCCATTACGAACACGGAGAACCTGTCTCAGATAGCGATAATCCTTACCATCAAGTTGAATGAGTCCGTTTTTTTCTTTACCTTTTTCAACAATAAATTGCCGCATTTTATTTAAGGCTGGCTGTAAGACCATTATTGTCTACAGCTTTGCCCTCATCTACCTCTTCCTGAAGTTCACGAAGAGTTTTTGTATTTTTCAGCATTGTTGAATAATCCTTACTCTGGATAACTTTAAGAGCTTCGTTCAACTGAAGGTCAAAATCCAGATCATAAAGAACTGAAGGCTGAGTTTTCTGAACCTGTATGCGGATAAGACGACGGATAAGTCTCTCATTCAGCGGATATTTTTTAGCGATTGTTGCTGCCTCAAGGGCAATATCAGCTTCTGTCATATTAGGCTTGCTTTCTGCAGCCTTAGTGATTGTTTCAGATTTAATCAAATCAACATAAAGCTTTTCTTCATCTTCAGAAAATTCTTTAAGATTTTTGATTTCAAGATCCGGCGGAATTCCAATTTTATCAATATTCATATCACTAGGAGTATAATAGCGCGCCATAGTGATTTTAATTCCATCTGTATTGCTGAGCGGAATAACCTGCTGAACAGAACCTTTTCCATAAGTTCTCTCACCAACAAGATAAGCAAGATGATAATCTTTAAGGGCACCGGAAACAATCTCAGAAGCGCTGGCAGCACCTCTGTTAATCAGCACTACAATCGGCATTCCCTTTTTTGCAGTTGTCTTTTCTTTATTTGCTGAAAACTGTGTATTTTCAAAAAGAAGACGGCTCTTTGTAGAAACAATCGGGCCGTTATCAATGAATTTATCAGCTACATCTACAGCACTGGTAATAAGTCCACCAGGATTATCACGCAAATCAATAATCAATCCTTTGTAGCCGTTTTTCTCAAAGCTATCCAGGGCATCCTGCAAGCGGGTTGCTGTATCAGGTGTAAACTGAATCAAACGTGCATAACCGATTTTTGTTCCTTCAATCATTCCGTATTTTACTGTCGGAACTTCAATCAAAGCACGAACAAGAGTAACATCAAACTTCATGCTTGCACCACGAAGAATTGTTACAGTAACCGGAGTCCCGATTTCTCCACGCAAATGTGAAAGAACTTCGTTCATTGTCATGCTTGGAGTCGGCATTCCATCGATTGCAGTAATCATATCGCCGGCCTGAATACCAGCTTTAGCACCAGGAGTATCTTCTATCGGTGAAGCAACTTCTACATAAGCCGGTTTTGCAGGTGTAGATTCTGTTGCCTTAGAAATTGAGAGTCCTACACCACCAAAGCTTCCTGAAGTCGTATCACTCAGGTCGCGCATATAATCTGGATCAAGATAAAGTGTATAAGGATCGCCGATTGCATCCAGCATGCCCTTCAATGCACCTTCGTAAAGGATTTTCGGGTCAATTTCATCAACATAATTCTGCTGAACAAAGTCAAAAACAGAATTGAGCTTCTTTACATATTGAAAACTTGTGATTTTTGAATCATTTTCAACTGAAGACTCGGCAAAACACTGGAATGAACAGAGCAGAAATACTATAGCAATAGCTTTGAGAATTTTCTTCATAATAATATATTGTAAGCCACAAAAATTAAAAAATCTACCTTTTTATAGATAATTGTGCTATAATTGATGGCATGTCACAAATAATACCGATAGCCAGCGGAAAAGGCGGTGTTGGAAAAAGCCTTTTGTCCGCCAACTTAGCAATTGCACTCGGACAGCAGGGAAAACGCGTTGTCCTTGCCGATCTTGACCTTGGTGCTTCAAATCTTCATCTCGTAATCGGTCAAAGACCTGGAAAAGCAAGTCTTGGTTCATGGTTTACAGAAAAAAATGATTTCCGCGAAATTATTCAGCCAACGGATTATCAGAACGTAAGCTTTATTGCCGGCGACAGCCAGATTCCAGATCTTACTTCTCTTAAGCATTTACAAAAAGTTAAACTCATTAAGAATCTTAAGAATATTGATACAGATTATGTAATTCTCGACCTGGGGGCAGGAACCCACCAGTTTATTCTTGATATGTTCCTGCTTTCTCCACAGGGAATTATCGTTTCAGCTCCGGCTGTTACTGCTACTCTCAACGGATATCTCTTTTTGAAGAACGCCGTCTTCCGTCTTTTGTATACTACTTTCAAAAAAGGAACTCCTGGCCGCGCATATCTGGATGAAATTAAAAAGAATTCAGAATCAATGCAGAAGCTCTACATTCCTCAACTGATTCAGGGCCTTGCTCAGAAAGATCCTGAAACAACTCAGCTTTTCATAAACAGAATGCAGCAGTTCCGTCCTCGGCTTGTAATGAATATGATTGAAGATCCGAAAGACGCTGACCGCGCAACAAGAATCAAATCTTCCTGCAATCAGTATCTTGGTCTTGAAATTGAATATCTTGGTCTTATGTATCGTGATATGCTTCAGGACAAGGCTCTTGCTTCTCAGCTCCCGGTAGTTGTTTATAAACCACAGTCTGTACTTGGACAGGCAATTTACCGCATTGCAGACAAGGTAATTTCTACTCCGGCTCATGAGTTTGATGCTGAATTTAATCCAGACAGCTTTAACGGCGATAACTTCCAGGATGTTGAAGAAGATGCAAATGACGACTTTAACTTCCGTCTTTCTGGAATTGATGATATTGTTTCCAGCGGCTCTCTTTCTATCAGCGAACTTGCAGAAATGATTAAAACCCAGCAGTACGAAATTACTCAGCTTAGAAAAGAAAATAATCTTTTGAAATCAAAACTGATTAAAGCAGCTCAGCAGGGATTCAAGGTTTAACACATGTTCTTATATATCAACTACCCTTCGTGGATTCACGAACAGATTTTTCCGGGAGTAAAGTTTTTAGGACTTTTACGCTGGTATGGTTTAATGTATGCCTTTGCATTCATTACCGCCTACTACCTTCTTAAAAAAGTTTTTAAAGAAGGCGCTCTTGATTCTTCCGAAAGAAAAACTACCGAAGATGACATCTTCAGTTTTATTTTTACAGGAATCATTTTTCTTTTGATTGGAGCCAGAGTCTTCTCTACCCTGATTTACGATACAAGCGGACTTTACAAATCAAAACCATGGCTCATATTCTGGCCTTTCGACATGAACGGAAATTTTACCGGCCTGGCAGGAATGTCTTACCACGGCGGATTTGTCGGCGGACTTTTAGGAATGCTCGTATGGTGCAAAATCAAAAAAGTTTCCTTCCCAAAGTGGAGTGATGCAATGGTTTGTGCCATTCCGCTCGGCTATACCTTTGGCCGCATCGGAAACTTCTTAAACGGCGAACTATACGGACGCATCACAACAATGCCATGGGGAATCGTATTCCCGGCTGCAGAACGTTTTTCTGCCAAATTACCATGGGTAAAAACTTTTGCAGAAAAAATCGGAATGGAAATTTCAGCCGGCGGACTTGTAAATCTGCCTCGCCATCCAAGCCAGCTTTACGAAGCCTTTTTTGAAGGAATCGTATTGTGGCTTGTAATATGGTTCTGCCGCAAACACAAAAAATTTGATGGAATGCTGGGAGCTATTTACGCCGGTGGTTATGGTTTCGTGCGCTTCTTCATAGAATACTTACGCGAACCTGATGCCGACCTTGGCTACAGAATTGCAAAAGATGCTTCTGCACCTATTTATACAAACACATCACTTTTGAATTTCTCTACCGGACAGATTCTCTGCTTTTTGATGATGGCTTTTGCCCTTGTTTATGCACTTGTCTGCTGGAAACTTTCAAAAAAACAAAAATAAAGGAGATTATTTATGAAAAAATCTACAAGAAAAATTGCTATTGCACTTTCAGTTTTTATGTGCCTTCAGCCTGTAATGTTTGCTGTAGACAGTGACCTTAACAAAGACATTGTTGCTCTTGAACTTGAGCTTACAAAAATGAAAACCCGCGCCGGTGAATATGCCGACATGAGTGAAGCTGCCTTGAACCGCAAAATCGACCGCACAAAGAAGACTCTCGAAAAGAAAAAGGAAAAGGCAAAAAAAGAAGCCAAGAAAGATGCAGAAAAGGTAAAGAAAGGTGTTAAAAAAGCCGGCGAAGACATTAAAGATGCTGGAAAAGAAATCGGAAACACCTTCAAAGATATTTTTAACTGATCACTGATATTTCTTATGCAAAACATATTCAGTTGCAGACAAGCCTCAGAGTTAGAAAAAACCGCAAAAGAAAACTTTGCCATTCCACCATTTTTAATGATGGAAAATGCCGCAAAGGCTATGGCTGATTTTATTCTGTCTCAAAAGGCTCTTTCTTCATCCGCATTAATTGTCTGCGGCAAAGGCAATAATGGCGGCGACGGCTATGCCCTCGCAAGACTTCTGCAGGGCAAGGTAAATGTTACCGTATTTGCAATAGAAGAACCTTCTGCAGCTGAAGCAAAAGCACAGTACGAAATGTGCAGAAAGCTCGGCATTAATATCTCTGATATAAGCGGGCTTGAAAAAGCTTGCCGTTCTTTATCATCAGGCGATTTTATAATTGACTGTATTTACGGAACAGGCTTTCACGGAGAACTTTCTTCTGAAGCCCAGAAAATCATAAACTTAATGAATGAATGTTCTGCCTGTAAAATTGCCTGCGACATTCCTTCTGCCCTTGCCTTCTCAGCTGATTATACCATCACAATGGGCTGTCAGAAGCTTGAACTTTATTCTGACAAAGCAAAAGAGGTTTGTGGAACAATTCTTGTTGCAGATTTAGGAATTTCCAGAGAAAAGTTTGAGGGACAAAGCAATCTGCATCTGATAGAAGCCGACGACAGAGTCCTTCCTCTCCGTAAAAAACGTGCGGCTCATAAAGGAAGCTACGGACACACAGCAGTTTTATGTGGCGATAAAGCAGGGGCCGCAATTCTTGCCGCAACTGCCGCTATGAACTTTGGTAGCGGACTCACAAGCCTGGTACAGACAGAAGCTTCAAATCTATCACAATTCAAAATCTCGCCATCACTTATGATTGCAGCTTCAATTCCTAAAAAGACAAGCTGCCTTGCTCTCGGTTCTGGTTTTACAGAATTCCCGACTCAGGCTGCCGAAATGCTTTTAGAATGGTTTAAATCTGCAAAAGCACCGGCCGTCGTTTTAGATGCCGGCATCCTTACTGCAAAAAATTTCCCAGACTTTTTACAAAAGCTCAATGAATACGAAAATGCCAGAATCATACTGACTCCACATTTATCTGAATTAAGCCGGCTGCTCGAAAACTGCAATGCAGAAGGCGATATTTCTGTTACTGCTCTTGCAGAAAACACTCAGGCAAAGATCAATGCCGCAGGCTTTTTGAATCAAAAATTCCCGCATACCACAGTAATTATGAAAAGTGCGAACACCTTTATTGCTGAAGGGGGCGAAGTTTTTGTCATCGCGGACGGTTCACAGTCCCTTGCAAAAGGCGGCAGCGGCGACATCTTAGCCGGTCTTACAGCTTCCCTTCTTGCCCAGGGCTACACTTCAAAAGAAGCCGCAATTACAGCTTCAGAACACCATGCCCTGCTTTCTCAAAAAATCGATTCAGAAGCCTACAACCTCACTCCCGAAAAGCTGATCGCACTACTCTGACAATTTAAATAAATACGCTAATTGCAACTAACCCCTAAAAACATTAAAATATAAATATATCTGAGGCAAGCATACCTTACGATATATCTACAATTTATTATAAATCGCGCAAAGATGCGCGTCTTGGAGTTCCTCATGTCAAATACAAACGTTCCTGAACTTTTTGGTTGTCTTGTTTTTAATCAGACAGTTATGAAGGAAAAACTTCCTTCACAAACCTACAAGGCTCTCAAGCACACAATGGAAGAAGGAACTCCTCTTGATCTGGAAGCAGCAAATCAGATTGCAGAAGCAATGAAACAGTGGGCTATCTCAAAGGGAGCCACACACTATTCACACTGGTTCCAGCCACTCACAGGTATTACAGCAGAAAAACACGACTCTTTCCTTACTCCAGCAGATGAAGGAAAAATCCTCATGAGCTTTTCCGGAAAGGAACTGATTAAAGGTGAACCTGATGCATCAAGTTTCCCCAATGGCGGTAAGCGTTCTACTTTCGAAGCCCGCGGTTACACTGTATGGGACCCTACTTCTTATCCTTTTGTAAAAGACCACACACTTTGTATTCCTACAGCCTTCTGTTCTTATAACGGTGAGGCACTTGATAAAAAAACACCTCTCCTGCGCTCAATGGAAGCTATCAACGAGCAGAGTCTCCGTGTTCTTAAGCTCTTTGGTAACAAAGCAAAACACGTTACTACCACAATGGGCCCTGAGCAGGAATATTTCTTAATTGATGAAAAGCTCTACCAGAAACGCAAGGACCTTAAGATGTGCGGCCGTACCCTTTTTGGTGCCCGCCCTGTAAAAGGTCAGGAAATGGATGACCAGTACTTTGCCGCCATCAAACCTCGCGTAATTAAGTACATGGAAGATTTGAACGAAGAGCTCTGGAAGCTTGGAATCTACGCAAAAACAGAACACAACGAAGTTGCTCCGGCCCAGCACGAAATGGCACCAATTTTTACAACTTCGAACCTTGCCGCAGACCAGAACCAGCTGACAATGGAAATCATGAAGAAGGTAGCACGCCGCCACGGCCTTATCTGCCTTCTCCACGAAAAGCCATTCGAAGGTGTAAACGGAAGCGGTAAACATAACAACTGGTCTATCGCAACAGACCTGGGAGAAAATCTTTTCAGTCCTGGAAAAACTCCACGCGATAATGCTCAGTTCCTCCTTTTCCTCACAGCCGTAATCAAAGCCGTAGATGAAAATCAGGACCTACTCCGCTACTCTGTAGCATCAGCCGGTAACGATCACCGTCTTGGAGCAAACGAGGCGCCTCCTGCAATTGTTTCAGTTTTTGTTGGTGACGAACTGGATGCAGTCCTCAAGGCAATCAAAGACGGCACAGACTACGACGGAAAGAAAGGCCAGAAGCTCACAATCGGCGTAGACGTTCTCCCACCAATTCCAAAGGATTCAACAGACCGAAATAGAACTTCACCTTTTGCCTTTACAGGAAACCGTTTTGAATTCCGTTCTGTAGGAAGTGCCCTTTCTATCAGTGGTCCAAACACAATAATGAATGCAATTCTTGCAGATTCACTCCGCGCCTTTGCAGATGAACTTGAACAGTCAAAGAACTTTGATGAAGACCTTCAGAAGCTCATCAAGCGCGAAATCACAGCCCACTGGCGTATCCTCTTTAACGGAAACGGTTATGGTCAGGAATGGATTGAAGAAGCAGAGCGCCGCGGACTCAAAAACTACCGCACAACACCAAAGGCAATCGAACACTACATCGACCAGAAGAATATCGACCTCTTCACAAAACTCGGAATCTACACTCCAGAAGAAATGAAGAGCCACTATGATATCAAGCTTGAAAAATACTGCCAGGTAGTAAATATTGAATCTAACACAATGCTCGAAATGGTTCACAAAGACATCATTCCTGCAGCCTTCAAATATCTGAATGTTCTTGCAGACACAGAGTTTAAAATGCAGCGCGTTATGACAATGTGCGACGCCGGCCTCAAGCTCATGGAAAAGCTCAACACTCTGGTAAACGACCTTTCAAACAAGGCAGACGCACTCGCAGCAAAGCACGAAGAAACCCGCGCCATCGCCGATCTCATGCAGCGCGCCCACGCCTACGCAAAAGTCGTTATCCCAGCCATGGAAGAAGTCCGCACCATCGCCGACCAGATTGAACCGCTCCTCGGCGAAGAGTACAAACCATTCCCAAGCTACGAAGACCTGCTTTACAGCGTTCAGTAAGTTACAGTAATACTCTTATATTAATTTCAAGAACTCCATAGTAAAATGTCACATCAATTTACTATGGAGTTTTTTTATGTTCGAATTTAAAGGCTTTATGCACGGAGTAAATCTCGGTGGCTGGTTTTCGCAGTGTAATCATACAGAAGAACGCTACGACACATTCATCAAGGAAGAAGATTTCGCCACAATTAAGAGCTGGGGACTTGATCATATCCGTCTTCCAATCGACTATGAGCTTGTTGAAACTGCTGATGGTCAGAAAATTGAAAAAGGTTACGAAAGAATCAGAAAGGCAGCTAAATGGTGTGCAGCAAATAATCTTAACATGATTCTGGACCTCCATAAAACCTGCGGTTATTCTTTTGATCTTGGTTATAAAGAATCAGGATTTTTTGAAGATGAAAAACTCCAGGAACGTTTTTATAAGCTCTGGGAAGCTCTTACCGAAAACTTTAAGGATGTCTTCGCAGGCACAAATAGCGAAATCTGTTTTGAACTTTTGAACGAAGTAACAGACCAGTCTTACTGCAAAAAATGGAATGCGATTGCGAAAACCTGTATTCAGCGCATCCGCGCAATTGCCCCAACAACAAAGATTCTTGTCGGCAGCTACTGGAACAATTCCCTCGCTTCCGTAAAAGACTTGGATCCTCCTTACGATGAGAACATTGTTTATAACTTCCACTGCTATGAGCCGCTGCTTTTTACACATCAGGGAGCTCCATGGATTGGCCCGAATATGAATCCTGATTTCCGATTCCCGCTCAAATCAAAATATGAGGACTATACAAAAATGACTTCTGCAAAGGTTGGCCAGATTGGAACAGCCTTTGGTGCCTTTGCAGCTGATGCTACTGTAGATGTAAATTATTTTGAAACAATTTTTGCTGAAGCTGTAAAGATTGCAGAAGACCGCAATGTGCTTCTTTACTGTGGTGAATATGGTGTAATAGAAAAAGCAACTCCGGAAGACACTCTCGAATGGTACAAATTGATTTCTACAGTTTTTAATAAACACGGAATCGGCCGTGCAGCCTGGTCTTACCGCCAGATGGATTTTGGCCTTTCAGATGCCCGTCTGGATAAAATCAGACCAGAACTAATCAAATATTTATGACATAAAAAGCCCGGTAGTTTCGACTAGCTAAACAACCGGGCTTTTTTCATACTGAACTTATTTCAGAATCTATTACAGTTTACCGCTCTCAGCAGCTCCAGGAAGTCCAATATCCTTACGATAGAAAGCACCATCAAACTTAATAGCACTTATTCCCTGATAAGCCTTTGTCCATGCTTCTTTGAAAGATGAACCATAAGCAGAGCAGGCAAGAACACGACCGCCACTTGTAAGCAGATCATTTTCATGACGGCGACCTGCAACAGCACCTGCAATGAAAATCTTAGCAGTACTTGCATTCAAAAGTGGTTTATTAATTGTAATTTCTTTACCCTTTTCATAAGCTCCAGGATATCCGCCGCTTACTACACATGGAGCAACCTGATATCCAGGCTTCCACTTCATTTCAAAATCTTTGAGGGTACCGTTCAAAATTGCAGTACACATAGAAGTAAAATCAAAATCCATCAACGGAAGAACAGCCTGAGTTTCTGGGTCTCCAAGACGGCAGTTATATTCAAGAAGCTTAGGACCTTTAGAAGTAAGCATAACTCCAAAGAAGATAAATCCGCGGTAATCAAATTTTTCTTTGATAAGACCATTCAATGTTGGCTGAAGAATATCCTTATCAAACTGAGCCATAGTTTTATCAGTTACATCTTCCAAAGGACAAACAGCACCCATTCCACCAGTGTTAGGACCTTTTGCTCCATCCATCAAACGCTTGTGATCACGAGCAGGAAGGAATGGAACGATAGTTGCCGAACCGCTTACTGCATATTCAGGAGTAACAGAAACTGCTGCAAGAACAGAAATCTCAACACCTTCAAGGTACTCTTCAATTAAAAGCTTCTTACCGGCATCACCTACTTTACCATTGCCCATCATATCTTCTACTGCGGCAATAGCTTCGTCAACAGTAGCTGCAACAACAACACCTTTACCAGCAGCTAAACCGTCGGCCTTTACTACGATAGGAGCGCCATGCTTTTTAATATATTCACAGGCATCATCTTTATTTACGAAAGTTTCGCTTGCAGGGCAGGCAACTCCGTATTGTTTCATGAATTTTTTAGAAAGGTCTTTACTGCCTTCGAGCTGAGCGCCGGCCTTCTTTGGACCTACAACAGGAATATCAGCCTTCCAGAACCCGTCTGCAAGTCCGGCACAAAGAGGATCTTCCGGTCCAACTACGCACATACGGCAGTTTTCGTGCTTTGCAATAGCAACGTAAGGATTTTCACCCTCTTTGATATAGTCACAATCTTTTGGATCAATATTTACACATTTAGATTCATAAGCAGTTCCACCGTTTCCCGGTACAACAACTACTTTATCAACAACAGGACTTTGAGCAATTTTCCAGCAGATAGTGTGCTCACGACCACCACTGCCAACTACGATAATATTCATAAAATGATTTTAATAAAAAAAAAGAGAAATGTACATATAAAAAAAACTGCCACTCCCGCAGAAAATGCCCATCACCAACGGGAATGATGTTGGTGTCGGTCATTTTCTGCTCCGTGGCAGTTTTTTTTCCGTGACCTCTATTATTTTCACGAAATCAATTTTATGAATATTCTCTACGTAAGCGCTTATACCTTGAACTCGTCGATGCGTTCTGAGATGTCGTTTACGGCCTGCGTCATGTCTTCGGTGAGCTGGTTCAGGTTCTTTGTTGTCTGCTGTGTAACTTCTGTTGTAGATACAATCTTGTTGAAGTTCTGAGCCATGTTCTTTGAAGATTCTTTAAGTCCGGCAATTGCATCGAGAACTGTAAGAGCACGATCACCAATTTTCTTACTTGAGCGCTGTACACTTACAGAAATATTGTTCATTGTAGAAAGAGTTTCGAGCAGGTGCTTAGAACCTTCACTCTGCTCCTCTGTAGCCTTCTTAATAGAGTAAACCAGTTCAGATGTATTATTTGTCTTATCAGATACAACTTCAAAACTAGCCTTACTCAAGTCGGCACTTTCTACTACCTTGCGGATGTTTTCAGCAATCAACTTAAGGTTTTCACTAATACTCTTAGACTGAGTAGCCGAAGTATCAGCAAGCTTTCGGATTTCTTCGGCAACGACTGCGAATCCCTTTCCGGCCTCGCCCGCATGTGCAGACTCAATCATGGCGTTCATAGAAAGGAGGTTGGTCTGAGAAGAAATATTTGCAATAACCATGTTGGTATCCTGCAGAGACTTACTCTGTGCAAGTACAGAGTTCAAAAGCTCGTTTACGATACGGTTCTTTTCGATTCCTTCAACAGTAGCAGCATTAAGCTCTGTAAATTCGCCAGCCATCTTATCAACAGAAGTTGTAATAGACTGAATGTTTCCAATCATCTGTTCAATGCCGGCACTTGCCTGTGTAATTGCTTCTACCTGAGAATCAATCATCTGATTAAGGGTTGTAATGTTAGAAGAAATCTGAGCAACAAGTTCAGATGTATCCATTACGCTCTTATCTTCGGCTTCAAGAGTAGAAGTAGCTGTCTGGATTTCTGTAGAAATATTTTCCATCTGATTTTTAGTTGCATCCAGCTGGCCCTTAACATTTTCGAAGGTTTCTCTAAGATTATAGTTTGCAGTACCAATTTCACGAACTGTTTCATGTACTGTATTTACAAAAGTATTTACAGATCTCTTAACCTGAGAAATTTCATTGTTATGGAAGATTTCAAGACGCTTTGTAAGGTCCTTATCACCAGTATTAAGGTCGTCAATATTCTTTTTGATAGAATCAAACTTACCAATGATGATTTTGATAATAATAAGCTCAAGAATCATCAAAATTATAGCAATTACAAAACCACCAATAAGAGAAGTTCTCTGCAGTTTATTTGAAATCTGATGGATTTCTTCTTTGTCTACAGAAGCAGCAACAGTCCATGTCTTATTTGCTATATTAAAGGATTTTGAATAAACTTCCTTTTTTTCATTGTTCTCATCACCAAGAACATCTTCACCGGCACGAAGTCCACCTGCATCATCATAAACCGAAATTTTACCAGTATTATAGAATGATTTTCCAAGTTTGTTCAGAGAAGTGAGTTCAAGGAAGCCTACACAACCACCAGAAATTTTCTTTCCACTCTTATCATCAATAAATTCTGATTTTACAAAGAGAGGCATTGTATAACCACCGGCTGCTGCTACACGAGGAGATTCCAGCCAGATATCAACATTGCTTTTCTTATGATTTACATAGTACTCTTTCTGCAAAATACCTGCTGTAGAAGAACCACCTTTTGTATTGAAAGTCTGAGGTCCACCATCTTTTGCACTGGTATCAGAATCCCAGAATACCATTACATATTCATAGCCATCCGGCTTCTTTACAGTTTTAATTCTGTGTTTAATATTTTCCGGGTTATCAGTAGGATCTACAACAGCACGCTGGAAAATATTCATGATGTTTACCTGATCTTCAAACCAAGACTGAACGTTGTCAATTGCCGAATCCATAAAGTTATCTACAGATTCATCATAGATACTCTTGATTGGAGCCTTCAAGTTTGTTGTGATGTAGATAAGAAATACAGAAATAAACGCTAATATTTCAAGAAAGGCTATAATACCATACTTGAACAAAAGCGATTCTTTATGCTGCTTTTTTTCTTTCTTTACCGTAGTCTCGTTATTGATTTCTTCAATCCGATCTGCCATAAAAAATGCCTCACTATGTTATTTGTAACAGTTTTTTTATACCAACTCTCAATATAATAGTATAAAGCATAATCGGCATAAGTCAAAAAAATTCTTTAATGGATGAGATTTTTCACTATAATGGGTATATAAATTATAGTTCTTTTGCAAGAAGACAGAGGCCTTCTACAATAGCCTCATGTTCTTTTGGAGCTATACGTGCATAAAGAGTATCCGGAGTGTCATCCGGCATAACAGGAACTTTTTTTTGAATGAGAATACGGCCTGTATCACAGCCGCCGTCTGCAATGTGGATTGTACATCCACTTTCTTTTTCGCCAGCCGCAATAACAGCCTCGTGAACATGGTGGCCGAACATACCTACTCCACCGAACTTTGGCAACAGAGCCGGATGCAGATTGATAATGCGGTTTTCGTATGTTTTAAGAATGTCGCCGGTAAGAACAGTAAGACAGCCGGCTTCTACAATTGCTTCAGCGCCGTATTTCTGGCAGGCCTCAAGCATTGCATTTGAAACAGCAAGACGCTTAGTATCGCGGTCGCTGGCTTTAGCAACCTCTTCGCCCATAACAGCGTATGGAGAACAGATTGCTGTCGGGATTCCAGCCTTTGCGGCTCTTTCAAGTGCAAAGGCTTTTTTAGAATCGGAAATTACACAGACAATTTTGTAAGGGCAAGAGTCGCCCTGAGCAGCCTGATAATCAATCAGAGCCTGAAGATTTGTTCCACCGCCACTTACTAAAACTGCTGTCTTCAACATAATTAATCCTCAAAAAGTACAGCGTCGCGCTGAGTTTTTACTTCGCCCTTAGCGTATTCAACGCGGCCAATCTTGTAAGCCTTCATATCAGGGCAGTAGTCCTTGTGGTACTTAGAAGCATTAGCGTTGAACATTTCAAGAACGCTATCTGCTTCTTTTGCATTAACAGCAAGAACAAAACCAATACCCATATTGAAAGTATTGTAAACGTTATCAAAATCAGCACCACGACGAATCAATTCACCAAACACAGGAGGAATATCCCATGAAGCACGCTTGATAACAGAAATCAGCTGCTTCTTTCCATCCTTAGCCTTTGGATACATACGAGGAATATTTTCAAAGAATCCGCCGCCAGTTACGTGAACCATACCGTGGATAGCCTTGCGGTATTTTCCAAGAACTTCCATAACAGGCTTAACATAAATACGTGTAGGTGTAAGAAGAACTTCACCAATTGTTTTACCAGTATCAGTTCCGTTTACTACAAAAGGATCATTTACATTTGGAACAAGCTTGCGAACAAGACTGAAACCGTTTGAGTGAACACCAGTAGAAGACAAACCGATAAGAACATCACCTTCTTTGATATCCTCACCTGTAATCATTTCTTTTTTCTCGCCTACGCCAACACCAAAGCCGGCAAGGTCATATTTTCCAACATCATAGAAGCCAGGCATCTCAGCAGTTTCACCACCGAGCAAGGCACAACCAGTATCAACACAACCGTCTGCAACACCCTTTACCAGGTCAGCAGCAACATCAGCGTCGAGCTTACCGCAGGCAACATAATCAAGGAAGAAGAGAGGCTGAACACCAGAGCAGAGAATATCGTTTACGCTCATGGCAACACAGTCAATACCAACAGTGTCGTACTTTTTCATCTGGAAAGCAACATCAAGTTTAGTTCCAACACCGTCAGTTCCGCTTACCATAACAGGATTCTTGTATCCCTTAGGAATCTCGAACATACCGTTAAAGCTTCCCAAGCCAGTCAAAAGCCCCGGAATTGCAGTTCTCTTAGCATGATCCTTGTACTTATTTACCGCGCGGTAACCTTCTTCTACGTCAACACCAGACTCTTTGTAGTTTGCCATTGTTTGCTCCTATATTTATTTAGGAGGGGAAAGCCTTCCCCTCGCTCGCACTGCGTTGCTCGCTACCCCTTCTAGCGGGGACACCCCGCAACGCCCCGTATTTTCAGATTAGAATTTAATATCAATACCACTTTCAGCTGCATCCGATGCAAGCTTAGCACGGAATGCCTTAAGCTTTTCTGAAAGTCCCTTATCATTCAAAGCCAAAATCTGCAGCGCAAGATAAGCCGCATTCTTGGCAGAATTGATTCCAACAGTCGCAACCGGAATCTGTGGTGGCATCTGAACAATGCTCAAAAGCGCATCCATACCGCCAAGACCGTTAGACTTGTCGCTAACGCACTCGAGAGGAACACCAATTACAGGAAGTGTTGTAATTCCCGCAATAACTCCAGGGAGTGCTGCAGCAAGACCGGCGCCGGCAATAATAACCTGACATCCGTCCTTTTCAACCTGTTCAACTGTCTGCTTGAGTAAAGCCCCGGCTCTGTGGGCAGAAATGATATAAGCCTTGTAGTCTACGCCGAACTCTGTGAGAATGTCGGCCGCCTTTTTCATCGTGTCCTTGTCGGACTTTGAACCGAAAAAAATCGCAACTTTCATATAAGAGTTATATCATAAAACACGGTTCATCACAAGACAATCGGCTCGCTAGTCTCGCCTCTGAGGCATTTTTTCGATGAACCTAAAACGACCCGCTGCCGCAGCTCGTTTTTTAACGGTTCTTCGATTTTAGCCTTGTTGTCGGCACGCATTTTTTTGCTCCGAGAAGCCCCTGAATAAAAACACGGTAATTTTAATAAATTAGTTTATGTTATAACTCTTTATTACACACCAGGAGAAAGAAACCTCACAGTGAATGTAAAAATCTGAGGTGCGGGAGCAGAGGCAGAAGCGAAACCGCGATAGCACCTTAGATTTTTTTAGATGTACTACGATTTACTCTTTTACCTGGTACTGTAATAAAAGAATCCGGAGTTCTTCGATGTTGGAAACATTGAAAATCTTGAAGACTTCGGCGAAGATTTTTTTTACGGTGGAAATACTTACGTAGTATTTTTCGCTGATTTCTTTGTAGCTCATTTTGTTGTGAAGGTTTTCCAGAACAAAAGAAATCTGCCTTTCATTCAGATTATAATCAGAAAGACTTATTGTTGAGCCAATTGGTTTTTTGATAATCGTAGTATTATCTCGGACATTCTTTGGAAAGAAACAGGAAAGCTTTGCCTTCAAGCTGTAATAAATCCACAGATAAAATGCAAAACAGAAAACCGAATACGCCATATCAATCAGCATGTAATTTACGCCGCGGAAGAAATTCAGCAGAAGCGTAATCAGGTGAATTACAAACAGGATAAAGATTTTTTTTCTCGGCTTATTTTTGATAAGATCCTTACAAAGAATCAAAATGATTGCTGCATAAAAAAAGAAAATTCCAAGCTCTTCAAAATTTGTAAGAATTGTCAATTCACTTTCAATAATGAAAATTGAAATCATGACATATAAACTTTGAGTGATTAGAAAAACTAATGCAAGAATTACACAAACAATATGAACTACAGGAATTACAACATGAGTAGGCGCAATTTTTTCAATAATAGAATTAGGGTCGCCATTCATAATGATGCTGACAATAGATGCTACAAGTAAAAATACCAGCCCGACAACAGCAACAACTCTCTCCGAGCTGATTCTGTTTTTATTCATAATGTTGAAATTATACCATATAAGGGTAAAATTTCAAATAACAATCAGTTATATTATCCGATTAATTATCTGGCTGCAGGCATTTTCGCCATCCATTGCACTTGAAACAATACCACCGGAATAGCCGGAACCTTCTCCCACAGGATACAAACCAGAAAGCGCAGTACACTCAAAAGTCTCTTTGTCGCGAAGGATTCTCACCGGCGTACTTGTTCGGGTTTCTGCTGCAATCATAAGTGCCTCAGGGCAGATAAATCCATGCATACTCCGGTCAATTTCTGCAAAGCCTTTTTTGAGGCGATCTGAAATATGAGCCGGGAGCCAGGAAGCAAGGTTTGATGAAACAAGACCTGCTGTATAACTGCTGGCTGGAAGCTCTGATGAAACTCGGTTCGCAAGAAAATCTGTAAGCCGCTGTGCGGGAGCAGCCTGACCTTTCCCGTTTGTAAAAGCCAGACCTTCTATTTCACTTCTGAATAAAAGTCCTGCCAGCTGTGGGCACCCAAGTTTTTCTGCTGCTTCATGAAATTTCTGTGGAATATCTTCCGGCCGGATTTCAACAACGATTGCTGCATTTGACCACTTTGAATTTCTGGCTGCCGCTGACATTCCGTTTACAACAATTTCATCCGGTCCGGAACTTGAAGGAACTACAAAACCTCCGGGACACATACAAAAGGAATAGACCCCCCGCCCGTCAACCTGAGTTGTTACACGATATTCTGCAGCCCCAAGACCAGTAGCTTCGCGCTGGCCGTGATACTGTATTTTATCTATAAGCTCTCGAGGATGTTCAACACGAACTCCGGCTGCAAAGGTTTTTGCTTCGAGAGCAGCAGGAACTTTTTTAGCAAGCATTTCATAAATATCTCCAGCTGAATGTCCTGTCGCAAGAAGAACTGCCTTGCCTGTGAAATCATGTTTTTCTCCGCTTATCACATTTTCACTTACAACACCGCAAACGCGATTTTTTTCTATCAGTAAATCTGTTACACGCTCATTAAAATGAAACTCTCCTCCAAGCGAAATGATTTTATCTCGCATTGCGTTTATAACCTGAGGGAGTCTGTCTGTTCCGATATGAGGATGAGCATCTGTCAGAATTTTTTCGTCAGCACCAAAGTAATTAAAAATATGAAGAATTGCGCTGATGTCTCCGCGCTTGTTACTTCTTGTATAAAGCTTGCCGTCAGAAAAAGTTCCGGCGCCGCCTTCACCAAAGCAGTAATTTGAATCTCCGTTTACTATCCCCTTTGTACTTATAAGGGCAATATCTTTTCTGCGCTGGCTTGTCTGAACACCACGTTCAATAATGACCGGTTTAATTCCTTTTTCCAGAAGCTTAAGGGCTCCAAAAAGTCCAGCAGGTCCCGCACCAACTATAATCACTGTGCGCTCAAGTCCAGCTCCCTCGCAGGATTTCCAGCAAGGCTTCCACTCACCTGCTGCTTCCGGTTTCTCACCAATATAAACCTTATAACGAAGATGAAGCTTGAGCTGTCCGTGACGGGCATCAATAGATTTCTTTACAAAAACCTTTTCAAACTGAGTTTCATTTATGTGATTTTTTTTAAGTTCTTTACGAATAAGATTATCAATAAGAGCGAAATTCTTTTCTTCCTTCGCTTCGACTGTTACTGTGATTTCTTTGATCATTAGGGACAGTATAGCGAATATATTATATTAAGAAAACTATTCTAAGTCGCTCGATAAATCTCTCTTTGTTTTTAACGGTTCTTAGATTATAGGCTGGGCAAAAAAAAAGTTCTCAGACTGTATTCTCTCCAAACTTACAGTCCAAGAACTCTCTCACCGATAACAAACCGGCTCTCCGATAAAACTCTCTTCTTAGCAACGCTTATATATAAAGATAATGCTAATTTCTTTTTAATTAGTAACTTTCTTAATTTCATACTTTTTAACTTTACCTTAACTTTAATTTATGGTTATATCTTAACGTGAAAATAGGTTACAGTCAATAACTTTTTTTAAGATTTAACCATAGTTATTTAAAATTAACCTAGGTTACTATTAAAGTGCTGATAATGTGCTAATTTTTTCCTGAAATTCAGCCCTTTTGAAGCTGAATTTCAGGTATTTTTTAAGAGTTTTTCAGATTTTTTGTGATTTTTTACAAAATTGATTTGAAAAATTGCTGTAAGCGTTCGCTTTTTGGATGCTGGAAGATTTCATCTGGAGTGCCTTCTTCCTCAATATAACCTTCATTCATAAAAAGAACGCGGTCTGCAACTTCGCGAGCAAAGCCCATTTCGTGAGTTACAACAACCATTGTCATACCCTCACGGGCAAGATCTTTCATTACTTCAAGAACTTCACCTACCATCTCTGGATCAAGAGCAGAGGTTGGCTCATCAAAAAGCATAACATCCGGATGCATTGCAAGAGAACGAACAATTGCAATTCGCTGCTTCTGACCACCACTGAGTGTCGAAGGATAAACATTTGCCTTATCCGGCAGCCCAATACGCTCAAGAAGTTTCATAGCCTCGGCCTTTGCTTCTTCTTCTGTTTTTAATTTGAGAGTAACTGGTGCAAGTGTAATATTCTGTAAAACTGTAAGATGAGGAAAAAGATTAAAATGCTGGAAAACCATTCCCATCTTCTGGCGACACTGATCCAGATTTGTTTCCGGATTAGTCAGATCATTACCTTCAAAAAGAATCTGACCGCCATCTGGAGTTTCAAGTCTGTTCAAGCAGCGGAGAAATGTACTTTTACCAGAACCTGAAGGTCCGATAATTACAATCTTCTCTCCTTTTTGAATGTTTATAGAAACATCCTTTAATACATTGAGTTTACCAAAACTGATTTTAAGATTCTTAACTTCTATCACTTTTTGCCATCCTTTTTTCAAGTCTACCGAAAAGTTTTGTAAGGCCCACTGTAAGAATCAGATATATTGCAGCACAGGTAAGGAGAGGAATCCACGCATTGTAAGTTGCATTACGAATCATATCTCCGGCCTTTGTCATATCCATTACAGCGATAAAGCTTGCAACAGAAGTCTCTTTTATTAAAACAATGAATTCACTTGTGTAAGTTGGAAGAACTGCTTTTACAGCCTGAGGAAGAACAATCTTAAAAATTGTCTGCCACTGGCTTAATCCCAGCGAACGGCCTGCTTCTGTCTGGCCCGGGTCTATTCCCTGAATACCGGCACGGAAGATTTCTGTACAGTAAGCACCAGAGTTAAAACCGTATGCAAGAATTGCAACAAGAAGTCTGTTTAATCCCAATGGAGCAAAGATTACAAAGTAAAAAATCATGAGCTGGGTAGCAAGTGGTATTCCCCGGAGTACAGTGGTATAGAGTTCTGCAATTGTTTTTAAAATCTTATTACCAGATACCTTCATTAAGGCAAGTAAAAATCCAAGAACGGTACCAATAAGAATTGCACATATAGCGATGAGAATCGTAATCCCCAGGCCCTGCACAATCAGCATATAGCGCTGACCGTTTATCATTGTATCAATAAAAGATTGAATCATAAATCTCCATAAAAAAGAAGATTCCCGCGTTAGGCGCGGGATTCTCGGAAAGTCGGCAAGCAGAGCTTGCCTCTGTGCCATTCTTTCGATAATCCTAAAACGACCCGCTGTCGCAGCTCGTTTTTTAACGGATTTTCGATTGTAGGCTATTTTCGAACGATAATAACCTGCTCAGATTCAAAATATGTTTCTGAGAAGTCTACGTTCTTTTTGCGTTCTTCATTTACAGACATACCTGCTGCAATGAAGTCGATTGTTCCAGACTGCAAAGCTGGAATCAAGCTGTCGAATGCCATGTCTACAACTTCAAGCTTCATATCAGCATTCTTTGCAATTTTCTGTCCCATTGTAATATCAAAACCAACGATATTCTTTCCTTCAACATATTCAAATGGAGGGAAAGCAGCGTTTGTTCCAAGCTTTACAACCTTACTTCCTGTTGTTCCTTCAGCAGCTGGAATGGCAATTTTACCATCAGCTGGCATAAATGCATTTACGAGAGCTTCGTATTCACCATTTGATTTCATATTTGAAATTGTCTTATTGATTGAAGAAAGAAGTTCTGTATTTCCTTTCTTTACAGCAATTGCATAAGCTTCTTTGTTATTTGCAAATTCTGGATCATGAATAATCTTAAGATCTGGATTGCGTTCTACAATTGCTTTTGCTGGAAGTTCATCAAGAACAACAGCATCGATTGCACGATTCTTAAGGTCAAGAGCGGCATCCATTCCTGACTTGAAAGATACAACCTGTGCACCTTCTACACTATCCTGAACCCAGGCTTCACCAGTAGTTCCAGCCTGAACACCAATTTTCTTTCCGGCAAGGTCTGCAACGGAATTAATTTCTACTTTTGATTTAGAGCATCCTGTGAATGCGAGAAAAGCTGCCAAGGCAGCGCAGATTAATGTCATTTTTTTCATAAAACACCTCTTATGCATTAATATACATTTTTTTGTATATTTATGCAATCTATAACCAAAAGTCCAGTTGCTTACGTGAAAAAAAGTACGAATCCAAAAGAGGATGATTTTGTCTTCGCACTTTTTTTCACTCCGCAACTGGACTTTTGGACATTTCCGTGAATTACAAAAAAATGTATATTACTGTTTTTCTTCACGGGGAAAGAGAATGTCCGCATTATAAATGATTTCGGCTATGTTGGCGCGAGGGAGCGGGGCGTGGTTCAAAAACACTCTTTTTGTGGCTGCTGCGAAGCAGCAGTTAAATAGTTTCTATACCACAAAAAGCGTGTAGCGCATTATTGCGCGGTTTTGAACCACGAAGCCGTGACCGGGAGCCAATGTTTCAGAAACTTTTTTATAATGCGGAAGTTCTGTTACCCCGGAAGAGGCGCCAACCGTTTTCTGCAAGAATTACGGCGAGGAAAATCAATGTACAACCGATAAACATCTTCAGTGTGAAAACTTCGTGGAGAATCAAGGTGCTGAATAAGATTCCAAATACTGATTCGAAGCTTAAAAATAGAGAGGCAATTGATGACTGTACGTACTTAAGGCCTATGTTCTGCAGGCTGAAGCCAACCATGGTGCTTAAGAGACCAAGGTATAGCATGGAGAGCACTACCCTTCCGGTGAAGGCGGCAGCTGTTGGGAAAGAGCCTTCAAAAAAAGGAGCGCTTATCCAGCCGGCTATTGCGGTAAAAATAAACTGCAGCAGGGTAAGGAAAAGTGGGTCGCCGCCGGCACGATTGTATTTTTCTGTATATATAATATGCAGGGCAAAAAAGATTCCGCAAATCAGAGTGAGTAAATCACCAATGTTAAAACCTTTATCACCCGAGCCAAGGGCGAGCAGGCCTATTCCGGTAAGAGACATAACTGCCGCAATAAAAACATAAAAACGCGGACGCTTTTTAAAAAGCAGCCAGGTCAAGAGCGGAATCATAATTACATAAAAGGTTGTAAGAAATGCATTTTTTCCGGCTGTTGTATAATTGCAGCCAACCGTCTGTGTAGCATAAGCCAGGAATAAAAAGAGGCCCGTAAGTGCTCCATGACGGATATAATCCCAGGAAAGTAGCTTCCATTTTTTTATAAAAATGAGAGACATTACTACAGCCGCAATGGTGTAACGGTAGGCCACCATATAAAAGGCCCCGATATAATCGAGGCTGTCTTTTACAATGACAAAGGAGAAGCCCCAGATTGTTGCCGCAAGCAGCAGCCCCGCACTGGCGGCTATCGAAGTAAACTTTGAATTCATACAATGTGTATACTAGAAAAAGATACCCCGGTCAAGCCGGGGCATAGTAATCTAAATCTCAGACGAGATAATCTGTGTATGCAGATTCTCCAGAAGGTTAGCAGCTTCCTGCAATTTGTGAGCAGTGTTGTTTACTGTACCAGTAGAATTAGAGAAGTTCTCAATTCCAGAAGAAATCTGGCGTACTGTCGCAACAATCTGATCAAAAGCAGCAGACTGCTGGTGAATAATCTCTTTAATCTGATTTGCAGATTCAACAGTAATTTCTGAAGAAGACTGTATGTCGCTGAACTTTTCTTTAAGCTTTTCTGAAAGCTCAAGACCCTCGCGGATTTTCTCAGTTCCAGACTCAGAAGTAATAATCAGGTTATCAGAAGAATGCTGAATCTCTGCAATCTGCTTTTTAATCTGATCAACGGAATTAGTAATTCCCGCAGCAAGTCGGCGAACTTCATTAGCAACAATATGGAAGTTCTTTCCGCTGCCACCTGCACTGGAAGCTTCCAGCTCGGCATTGAAAGCAATAATTCGTGTCTGATCTGCAATATCATTGATGATTTTTACGATTTCCCAGATACCACTGATTTTTTCACCAAGCTCACGGATACCCGAAATTGTTGCAACGTTTGCATCTGTAATTTCTGTCATCTTGTCCAGGTTAGACTGCAATGTTTCAAAACCAACATTTACATTGTTTTCTGTGCCTTCGGCTACAGTTGTTACATCAGCAATCTTATCAACAATGGTGCGGGTCTGACGGTCAGTATCTTCCATTGTCGCAAGAATCTCTTTTACACCGGTAGACTGCTCCAGAGAAGTAGAAGAAGTTGACTGAGCAATTTCCGCAAGGCCTTCTATAGGCTCAACCATTGTAGTTCCAATCTCATGAATCTCATTTAAGATGGAACGGAAAAGCAATACAATTTGATTAATCAGATGAAGGTTGTAAGAAACATCCGATTCAAAATCAGTTGGTACAAGATCTACTGTAAAAATATCATTCTTAATAATATGCTGCATTGCAGTTTCAAGCTTATTGCAGGCAGTAAGAATACTATGAAGGAATGAGTAAACAGAAACCCAGCCAATCATGACATTAATTAAAAGCACTACTGCAATACGCGAAAGCTGAACCTTACGTAAACCGGCACCATATATTCCAGAAGGCAGAAAGCCTGAAGTTGGAGACGGAATATTATTATAAAAATATACATAAAATAGTAATTCGGCTATAACAATTCCCCATACAACAGGCACAATACAATAAAGGATAAAGGTTTTTGAATAAGATACACCAAAGAATTGTTTTTTATTCAGGATTTTTAAATCAATTCCCTGGTCCACAAGCTTGCAGGCATATTCATTGCAAATATTCTTTGTATTGGCAAGAGCAAGCATTCCTGCTAAGTAAGCTCCCAAAAAACAGCTTAATAAACTTACTGCATTTATGCTCAGATTAATCTTATAGAAAAAATGATATCCGGCAGCAAGCATAATTGCACAAATAAAAAAGTAAGTGCAGGCTTCTATTGATTTCTTTTTTGGAAGCTTATGAATAGCCAGAAAGAGCTTTGTTCGTTCTTCAAGAGTAAACGCTTCCGTTTCCCATCTCTCAACTTCCAGAGAAGTTTTTCTCATAAGGAAATGATTAGTAATAGAAGAAAGGACAAATTGAGCAAATAAAATTCCGGCAATTACAATAAGTATAATTGGATAATGAGTTTTTAAATTCAGATTCATAATAAAGACTGTGTAAATAAGAAGCACAATACCACAGGCAATATCAGGAAGATGACTTGCCCTAAGGATTCTTCTTTCAAGTGATAATAAATTTGTTTTCCGTTTCATTACTGTACCTCTTTTGACATTGATTCAATTATAGAATCAACCGCAGCCTGAGTATTTTCATCTGCTTCAGTATAGGCTGCAGTATCTTCCGGCTGAATATTTTTCAGATTCGTAGAAATAAGACAAAGATTCTGGGCAGAATCGCTTATTTTTTGAGTTGAGCTCGAGAAGGTATCTGCAGCTGCAGTAATCTGACGCAGGGTAACTACAATCTGAGCAAAGGAAGCAGTCTGCTGGTCTATGATTTTCTTGATATCTTCTGAAGCATAATCCATAGATTCAGAAGAATGCTGAAGATCTTCAAAGCGATCGTTGAGTTCATTTATGATTTTTGTTCCATCATAAATCTTATTACTTCCGTTTTGAGAAGAAGCAAGAAGAGCATCGGAAGAATGCTGAATCTCAATAATTCTGTTACGGATTTCATTTGTAGATTGAATTGTGTTATTTGTGAGACGGCGAATCTCATTGGCAACAAGGGCAAAGTTTTCTCCAACCTCACCTGCACTGGAAGCTTCAATTTCTGCATTAAAGGCTATCAGGTTTGTCTGATCTGCAATACCATTGATAATTCTTGCAATCTCATAAATACCGGTAATCTTTTCTGTAAGCTTTTTGATTCCTTCTACGGTCACATCATTGGCGGCTTTGATTTCATCAAGCTTCTGCATGTTCTGCTTTAAGATTCCAAAACCGTCAACAATATTTTCTGTAGTCTTTTTAGCAACAAGAGAAACCTCACCGATTTTTTCTGCAATATTTTTTGAAAGATTATCTGTTTCTTCCATTGCAGAAAGAAGTTCTTTAACTCCAGAATTCTGCTCCAGAGATGTAACTGCAGTTTCTCGCGAAATAACAGAAAGCTCATTACTTGCCTCTACCACCGACATACTTATATCCTGGCTTTCTTTAAGAATCTTCTGGAGAATCGAAATAATTGTATTAATAAGGTATACATTATACATAAACTCATTTGAAAGATCTGTTTTTTCCGGTTTTACCTTATAAAGACTTTCACGGTTAATTCCTTCCATAAGATCACGCATACTATTAATAGAAGACATCATTCGTTTGAATGTAAGATAGGAATAAAAAACATAAACCCCTGCTCCTACTCCAGCCATAAGAATCAATCTAGGAAATACAAGAATTGCTGTCATATAAGAAGCATAAGCCCGCCAGGCAAGGAGTAATATAAGACATGCTGCTATAAGAATTGGTGCAAAAAGATTACAAGCAGTAATTACTGTTGCGCTGAGTCCAAAGAAATGAATTCGTTCTACTTCTGCCTTTGAAACACCCTTTTCCACAAGTTTTGATGCATGTCGGGAACATATTTTTTGTGTATCCATAGAGATACTCCAGACTGCAGCACAAAAAGCTCCAAAGTATGTCATCGCGCCCATAAGAATCAAACTATCTGTATCAATTTTTACTACATTTGAAAGGAGCATCAGCCAGCAGGCGCTGTGAATTATATATAGTACAAAAACTTCGGATGCCACAACTCCTGGAAAACGCATCAGACGTTTCATGAGCTTAGTACGCTCTTTCTCTGTTGTATCATAAAAATAAAAGGTTGCAAGATCTTCTGAAATAGGCTGTGTTACCAGCATGTTTACAATCCAGAAAATCAGAGATTGCAAAGCAATACAAATCAAGAAGCCACTGATTATAGAAAAAAGTAATTTATCAACAGGAACTCTGCCAATTATATTACAGTAGACTATTGTCAGAGATTCAAACATTGCAGTCCAGACTGATATACGGCTGGCCATTTCATTGGTAAAGCGATTCTCTACTCGAATTGCCTTTTTCTTTTCCTTGAATTTTTCTAAAATATCCATACACACCTCTTTTTTATTTAGATGTCAGCGCAATTGCGCCGTCCCAGTTTTCAGGTCTATTAACTGCAAACTCGTCGCAGCGTTCCAGCATAAGTCTTGCCGCCTTATTTTGTGGTAATACTTCTACCGCCTTTTCAAAATATGGAATTGCAAGACTGAAAGCTCCTTCATTATAAGACTTAAATCCCTTTTCATAAGCCTCAGTAAATTCTTTTGGTAAAGGATTTTTATCTACCTGGTAAATGAATACCGCTTCTTTTTTACCCTTTACCTTTACCGAATCCAGAAGAAGGACATTCATATCCTCCTCTGTTTCATCAAGCTCATCGCGAACAGCTCCAGAAATAATTACCTTGGCACCATAAAGTTTTGTAAGTCCTTCCAGTCGCGATGCAAGGTTTACTGTATCACCAATTACTGTATAGCTTGTTTTATCTGCACTACCAATCTGGCCTACAATTACATCTCCATAGTGAATACCAATTCCAATATCCAGCTTTACTCCTTCCGGAAGTTTTAACTGACTATGTGGAATTGAATCCAGCTGAGAATACATTTCTATTGCAGCCTGTACAGCCCGCTTTGCATTATCGTTATAACTGATTGGCGCACCAAACAGAACCATAATTGCATCTCCGATAAACTTATCTACAGTACCGCCATATTTTTTCACAATATTTACCATATGAGTAAAATAGGTATTCAAAAAATTTACGACATCTTCAGGTTTGTTTATTTCGCTAATACTTGTAAAGCTTCTGATATCGCACATGAGAATTACGACATTTCGTTTTTCGTTATTATTTTTAAGTTCCTGATCTCCGTCTGAATTCAAAAAGTCATTTATGACTTCTTCCGGAACAAACTTTGAAAAGGCGCTTCTGAGCTTTTCCTCCTGCTGTGTAAGATCTGCACGTACAAGAGATTCCTGTAAAAGATTTGCAAGAGCCGGCAATATAAAATCAATTGAAGACTGAACCTTATAAGTAAAAGTCTGTTTTTTTGTAGATGCCAGATGCAGCGTTCCCACAAAATCCTTTTCATTTTTAATAGTAAATGCACAGTAGGATTCATACTTTGAACTCTGAGGTCTCGTAAGTAAAACGTTCTCTATCAGCTTTTCTTCATAAGTAATTGTATGATTTTTCTTTGACTGCTGTTCATACTCTGCTTTACAGATATTCCAGAATTCATCCCCTACATCAGCTTCAAAAAATTCCGTTCCGGAAATATAAACTTTGGCCGGCTGACTATCCAGAATAAGTGCAATTCCATCAAAGGCGCAGGCAGTGTAAATCATTCTGAAAATCTGGGCCACAAGATAATCTATATCCTTTACAAAACTATAGAGCTGAATAATATTCTGTGTCATGTTCAGGAAAAAGTCACTTTTGTCCATTGCAGTAACAAGCCAGGAAACTAGAGTCTGCTCTTCCGTTTTATCAGACTGTGAAGTAAAGAGACCGGTATCAAGATAATCATTTTCAATAAACTCTTCTGCGCTGGAAATCAGCTTATCGATATTATCATCTGAAACAAGTACAACTCTGTTTGCTTCTCTTGCTGTTGTCCAGAAATCAAAAATTGAATCATCTGTCGAAATCAGAATAAAAGGTATTGTATTATTTTCTGAGCCAGACTTCAAAATCTTACAAAGCTCAATTCCACTTATAGTCGGTAAATCTTTATCTGCAATTATAAGTTTTGGAGGATTTGAGATTATTTCTTTCAGCAGATTAAAACCATCATTAAAGCTTTTTGTTTTATAGCCTTTTTTTTCGAGGACTGTGCAAAGCATTTTTATGAGAACTTTAGAACTTGCAGCCAGGTAAACTATTGCTTTTTCGCTTTTACTCATTAAGCAGCTCCTTTACCTTTGCAGTAAGATTTTCACGCTCAAAATCTGATTTTACAATATAGCCTTGCGCTCCAAGATTTTTTACCTTCTGAAGAGTATCTTCTTCAAACACAGACGAAACCATAATAACTGGAATATCCTTAAGCTCATCTTTATGACGCATATTATGAAGAAGAACAAAACCGTCCATACGAGGCATTTTTACATCAGTTACAACAAGATCAAATTTGTACTGCTTCATTTTTTCCAGAGCTTCAATTCCATCCACAGCAGTTGCAACATTATAGTTTTCCGCTTCGAGAATAATCTGTTCAATATGACGTGTTGTATGTGAATCATCTACAACAAGAATAGAATGAATCTTTGGCATTTTCTTTACTTCAAGATTTTTGATGTCGTAAACATTTACAACCCTAAAGCGGCGCATTGTATCAGGAATATTGAGAACCGGAATAATGCTGTAATTTTCATCAAATACAACTCCCTGCAAGGCATTGAAATCTTTAAGGAGAGGCGGAACCGGTTTGATTACGACAGTACCATAATGTTGAATCGTATCTACAATAACTCCAATCTTGCGGTTTAAATATTCAAGAATGACAACAGAAACTTCTGATTTTGTATTTGTCCGTTTTTTAGAATTTGGATTTATGATATCAAAGTCATAAACCGGAACAAGCTCGTTATGAACATTTATTACAGGACAATGCTGCATCTGCATAAAGTCTGATTTCTGAACTGTAAGAATTTCTTTAATATAATGCGAAAGAATAAGATATGAGTTATCAGAAACCGAAACAAAAAGTCCGTCCTGAGTTGCAAGAGAAGCCGGAAGCGAAAGCTCGAAAGTGGTTCCCTTATTCAGCTCTGAGTAAACTGTAATTTTTCCTTTGAGCTTATCCATTTCTGTGCGTACAACATCAAGTCCTATTCCGCGGCCAGAAAGTTCACTCTGCTCATCTTTTGTAGAAAAGCCAGAAGTAAAGATAAACTGCAAAAGATCAGTTTCATCGGCAGAACGAAGATCAACCTCGCGCTCCGGGAAAAGATGCAGGGCTTTCTCCCGGATTTTTTCGTAATCGATTCCGTGACCGTCATCTTTTACCGTAACAAAAATTCTATTAGAAACCTGATTTACAGAAATTGAAATAAGGCCCTTTTCCGGCTTACCAAGTTTCTTTCGTTCCTGTTTAGTTTCAATTCCATGATCAATCGCATTACGTACAAGGTGAATTAGAATTGCCGGCAGTTTTTCGAGAATGAATTTATCAATTGTGATTTCAGACTGAGGAATATCAAAATCAATATTCTTTCCGGTTTTCAAAGCCTCGGCAACAATAGAGCGTTTAATAGGACGAAGAATCATATCAAAGGGAAGCATTCGAAGTGAAATAATATTTTTCTGAATATCTACACTCTGACTTTCAAGAACAGAAATATTTTCCGAAAGCTCCTGGAAGGCCTGAAACTCTGTCATTCCGCTTTTTTTATTGAGAATATCAATTTCGTTTTTGAGCTTAATCTGACGCATTATCAGTTTATCAAGCAGCTGCAAAATGGAATCTATCTGAGAAACCTGAACCTTGATTGTCTGAGAGTCATGAAAGAATTCTTCGTTATCTTCCTGAGTCTTATCTTTCAAAGAAGCCTCTTCATCCTGATTTTCCTTTGAAGAAAAGTCGGTTGAATAATCTTCATCCTCCATTGCAAGGTCTATATTTTTTATTATCTCATCGTACTGTTCGATTGTACCGTCGCTGCCATCTTCAATTGCATCAACTGTTTTATGAAGAATAGCATTCACACCCATCAAAAGCTGAATAGTCTTATTTGGAATTTCTGACTGATTGCTCTGAATATTTTTAAATACAGTTTCAAGATGATTGATTATCTTTTCAATCTGCAAATATTCCATCATTCGCGAAGAGCCTTTCAGAGTATGAAGCAGGCGCAGAATTTCTGTGAGGCATTTACTGTTTCGTGTTTTCTTTGTAGCCTGAATAGCCATATCATCAAGAGAATCAAGAATCTCCCGGGCTTCTGAAATGTAATCGGTCTTAAATAAGTTTTTATCAAGATTCATTTACTGTCCTCCTCCCATTGAAAAAGTTTCGCATAGCGAGGAAATATATGAAGGACTGAACGAGTCCAGCGTAAAATCATAAGGATTATTATTTCCAAAATCAGAAAGAATTTTTTTACATTTTTCAAAACAACTTTTTGCCGGCTGAATGCGGCCGAGATCCCGTAAAATCATTCCGTGATAAAAGAATGCCGGCCAGAAATCAGGAGAAATAGCTTCGGCATTTTCAAACAAAAGTGCAGCATCCGTTCTGTTGTCTGCATGATATTCAATATACCCCTGCATGAAATAGGAATACTGTTTTGTATCTGTGCCGGAAATTGCTCTTACAAGAGTCCGTGCCTTTTCAAAATTGCCATGGTTTATTTCCAGACAAACATCTTCATAAAGCTGCTTTGCATCAAAAGCTTTTTCAGCAGAAAGCGCATCCAGAGCAGTTTTTGCTTTTCTCAATTTTTCATTCTGCTCTGAGAATTTCTGAATCTTTACTTTCTGCACTTCTTTTTGAAGCGTATCATTTTTACGTTTCTTTTCTTTTTCGGTAAGACGACGGTTTGCCTCTGCCGCAAGCTGCATGCTGTTCATTGCAGTATCATTCTTTACGAAATAATATACTGCTCCATTATTTATTTTACAGAAATTTTTTGGAATTACTTTTTCATCGATTGAGCCAATTTCATTCATAGAGAAGAAAAGAAGCCCCTTGCTCTTAAGCCGGTCTGTAACTTTTCTTGTAACTTCAATTCGTGTTTCCTTATCAAAATAAATAAAGACATTCCTCATGAAAAGAATATCAACATTCTCAAAAAAAGGAAGTTGACTAAGTCCATCTTTTATTAAATTAAATTTAAAAGTATGAATGCGATTTAAAAAGTCTTGCCGAAACAAAAGCTCTGTTTCTGTCCGTGTAGAATAAGGCTCCAAAAGATTATGATATTTTTGACCATCTGTTCGAAGTGAGAAAGTTGAATAACGCCCCTTAGAAAGAACGGACAAAGCATTGTCATCTATATCAGAAGCATAAATTGTAAGATTTACATTCATTGAAAGAGCAAGGGCCAGAAGAGAAATCGGCTCTTCTCCTGTAGAACAACAGCAGGTCCAGATTGTAAGATTTTTTCCCATATATTTCGAGAAGACTTCCTTTTTCAAAAAATCAAACTGAAGTTCTTCGCGGAAAAAGTAAGTTTCATTTACTGTAATCAGATTTATTATTTCATCAAAATCCGGAGTATGTGTTACAAGACCTTTGCAATAATCTATAGGAAGAATTCCTCTAGCAGCAGCTTTTTGTTCAATATGCTTAATGAGAGTCTGATGCTGAGATACAGCGATGTTAATTCCTGAATATTCGAGTATCTTTGCTTTTATAAGTTCTATGAGCTCATTCATAACCCTCTCCTACCCCGCTATCTCCTCGTTTGCCCCGTAAGACTCCAGAGTCGTTCTGGAATCTGTTTTAACGGGAGCACCTCGCAGGAGCCACCCATCTCATAAGTAACCTTTGGCATTCCATAAATAACCGAACTTGCTTCATCCTGTGTAATCGTATAGGCACCAAGCTTTTTCAGCTGGACACATTCTTTTGCACCATCTGCACCCATTCCGGTAAGAACTACAGCTATGCAGTTTTCTCCATAAACTTTTGCGGCACTTTCAAACATTTTCGCAACAGCAGGACGCAGAAAATTTACAGGCTCATCATGATTCAAAACAATACGGATATCATCTTCCGGATACTGGAAGAAAGTAACATGTACATCTGACGGAGCAAAATAAACATGTCCTGCAAGCGGCTTCAGATTATTTTCTGCAAGCTGAACAGGGACCTTAGCTTCTGCCGCAAGCCAGCTGATAAGATTTTTATCAAAGAAAGAATCAATATGCTGTGTGATAATAACCGGCAGAGGAAAATTGCGGCCAAGTCCCTTAAGAAATTCCAGCAGGGCACCAGGACCTCCGGTTGAAACTCCTACAAGCACAACCTTAAACTTTCGGCCCGCGAAATCCTTTGGTATTTCCTTAAGAGGAAGATTTATAGTTCCATCTTCACTGATTGGAGCATAGGCTCCTGAAGGATGTTTTTCCAGAAAGACAGAACTTTTTATATCAAGAAGAAGACGTTCCAGATAAGAAACATATTCGATAATTTTCTGTTCTGTAAAATTTATAAATTCCGGCATTTCCAGGAACTGAACATTTTTAGAAAAATAATAAGTGTTGTCGCCGGCAGGGCAATAAACTATTGAAGGAGTTGTTGTTGTATGACAATAATCAGACAGGGTACTGTTTCGTACAGAATCAAAAATCTGCTTATCCGAAATGACTACATCTGGTACAAGCCGGGCTTCTTCTGTTTTAATAGAATCATAAACTGCAGTCTCTCCAAGCCACTCAAGCTTTTTAGATTTGAGAATGATTTCTTTTAAAACTGAACGGATAACAGCCGAAGAAGCGGCAACAAAAACTCGAATCACAATTCCTCCAGAAGACTGTCATTTGAATAATCAACAAGCGTCATAGCATCAACAAGAATTCTCATCCTGTTATTTTCAAATGCACAAGCCAGAAAACCAAACTGCTTAAAACTATCCGAATAATAGTCTGAAAGCAGTCTGAAGTTTTTTAGAGGAACAGTACACACTTTACATTCCTGCGTAGTTACAATTGAAATCTGATTATTTTTTTCGTCTTTTAATACTATAAGTGTTTTTACATGTGTAGGTCGCGGATACTGACTAAAGCCCGCTGCAATATCATCAAAATCAAAAACCCCTGAATTTTCGTTATGCATAAAACCAACCTGAACGTCTTTTACACCAACGGCTGATTGCACATATTCATTGGGAATAAGAAAATCTATTTGAGAATATGAAATGCAAATGAAGGTATCAGGCTGCCGCAATTTCTTTTCCTACTTTTTCAATGATAGCCTGAATGTTCATAACAAAAACTTCTTCACCATCTACATTCAGAGTTCCGTCATAAAACTCAGAAAGCTCAGATTCATTAAAATGAACAACATCTTTTTCTGATGCTGAGAAGAAATCTTTTACATCTGTAATTCGGAGGCAGCTGTGACTCTCATCATTCAATACAATAAACAAAAGTGATTTTGGAGCGTCGTAGCCTTCGAGTGTAGCTGGATTTATTACTACGTAAGGATCACCGTAACGGTTTAGAATTCCATCAACATAAGAAGGAACAAAAGGAAGGGGAAAAACTGTTGCATCACGTAAAATTTCACGAACTGTTTCGGCCGGAATTGCAAAACGTTTTTCACCAATTGTAAAAATCAGCCAGATTGATTTACTTTTTTTCTCTTCTTTTACTTCTTTTTCAGAAGCTGCATTTTTAATAAGTGATAAAATCTCTTCTGCCATAATATTCTATTATACAGCCTAAATATTAAAATCAGCAAGAAAAAAAGATACCCCGGGCATCCTTCGATAGGCTCAGGAATCGCCGGGGTATGACAGTTGGTCTTATGTGTTATTGCCCGGCCTGACCGGGCAATCTTTTAGGCTTTCACTTCAACACGGTTAAGGTGCCAGATATCTCTTACATAATCTTCAATTGTACGGTCACTTGAGAACTTGCCGGCGTTGGCAATGTTCTTGAGAGCCATCTTAGCCCAGCCCTTCTTATCCTGATAAGCCTCTGCGATGCGCTCGCGGGCCTTGCAGTAAGAATCGAAGTCTGCCAGAACGTAGTAAACATCCGGGCGCTGACCTTCTACACCGTAAATCAAAGAGTCGTGAAGCTCCTTGAAAAGCTGATGGGTTGGGTCATAAGTTCCGTCTACCAGCTGCTCAACAACCTTTGCCAGAGCCGGGTTGCGGTCCAGGTATTCCTGTGGATTATAAGAGTGTTCTGCTTCCATCTTCTTGATTTCTTCTGTAAGAAGACCGAATACAAATCCGTTTTCTTTTCCAGCTTCTTCGAAAATCTCGATGTTAGCACCGTCCATAGTTCCGAGAGTCAAGGCACCGTTAAGCATAAACTTCATATTTGAAGTTCCCGAAGCTTCGAGACCTGCTGTAGAAATCTGCTCAGAAACATCAGCTGCAGGGAAGATTTTTTCTGCAACTGAAACGCGGTAGTTTTCTACGAACACAACGCGAATCTTTCCGCGAACACGGCGGTCGTTGTTGATGCGTTCTGCAACAGTGTTAATCAATTTGATGATAGACTTTGCACGGCGGTAACCAGATGCTGCCTTAGCACCAAAGATGAAAGTGCGTGCAGGCGGGTTATAACTTGGATCTTCAACCAGGCGGTTGTAAATATACATTACGTGGAGAATGTTCAAAAGCTGTCTCTTATACTCGTGAAGACGCTTAACCTGAACATCGAAAATGCTTTCAGGGTCAAGGAACTCGTTCTGAGCATGCTTGAGGTAGTCTGCAAGAGCTTCCTTGTTTTCTGTTTTGATGCGGATAAGTTCGTTGATTGATTCATCATCATCAAGGAATTTTTCAAGCCCCTTAAGCTTTGAAAGATCTTTTTCCCAGCCATGACCAATGCGATCTGTAATAAACTTTGAAAGCTTAGGGTTTGCGTTCAAAAGCCAGCGGCGCTGTGTAATACCGTTTGTCTTGTTATTGAACTTTTCCGGATACAAAGTGTACCAGTCTTTAAGCTCGGCAGTCTTCAAAAGCTCTGTGTGAAGCTCTGCAACACCGTTTACGCTGAAGCAGGCGTGAATTGCCATCCATGCCATGTAAACCATGTTGTTATGAATGATTGCCATGTGCTCATGCTTGTAGTAGTCGTTAGGGAACTTCTGGCGAAGTTCAATTACGAGACGGCGGTTGATTTCTTCAACAATCTGATATACACGAGGGAGAAGGCCCTGGAAGATTTCGATTGGCCACTTCTCAAGTGCTTCTGCAAGAATTGTGTGGTTTGTATAAGCAAATGTATGAGTTACTACATCCCATGCTTCATCCCAGCTTACACTGTAATCATCAATCAAAATACGCATAAGTTCTGGAATAGCAACTACAGGGTGAGTATCGTTGAGCTGAATTACATGAAGATCTGCGAACTTAGAGAAGTCTGTTCCGTGATCCGCAACATAGTGGCGAACCAAATCCTGCAAAGAAGCAGAAGAGAAGAAATACTGCTGCTTGAGACGGAGAGCCTTTCCGCTTGGACCGTTATCGTTTGGATAGAGAACGCGGCTGATATTTTCTGCGCTGTTCTGGCGCTCTACGGCACGGTTATAATCCATACTGTTGAAAAGCTGAAGGTCAAATCCGTTTGGAGATGAAGCCTGCCACAAGCGCAAAGTATTTACAGTCTTTGTATCAAAACCGATGATTGGCATATCATAAGGAGTAGCGGTTACTTCTTCTGCGTTTTCAATAAAGAAGCGAGGCTGACCATCCGGAGTTTTCCCGTAAGCAATGTTTCCGCCAAACTTTACTGTTACGGCAAGGTCTGAACGTTTGATTTCCCAAGGGTCGCGGTGCTGCAGCCAGTTATCAGGATATTCAACCTGGTAGCCGTCTTCAATGCGCTGCTCGAACATACCGTATTCATAGCGGATTCCGTATCCGTGTCCAGGATAGTCCAGGGTTGCAAGAGAGTCGAGGAAGCAGGCAGCAAGGCGTCCAAGACCACCGTTACCAAGACCTGCATCAGGCTCTTCATCTTCAATCATATTGAAGTCTATGTTCATTTCTTTAAGAACTTCTTTTACAGATTCTTTAATACCACAGTTGATGAGGTTATTGCTGAGGGCACGACCCATCAAAAATTCTGCAGAAAGATAATAAAGCTGCTTTGTAGGCTTTTTATCATATTCGTTACGGGTAGCCATCCAGTTTGGCATAATCAGTTCGAGGGCAGAAGCAGAAACCGCATCAAAAAGATCGTGCTTGTTTGCCTGTGTAATATCCTTTCCGTACTGACGGCGAAGTCGGGCAGAAAGATTTGCCTTAAATTGTTCTTTATCAAATTCCATAAAATCAACCTCCGGAATTTATTTACTCATTAAAATCACAGTAGCTCCGGAAATCAGAACATAACGTTTCTGTTCCCTTAAAAGCTCCTCTTTTCCTTTTTCTAATATATCATCAGGACTCTCAAAGGCTGTATCCGCAACGCGGTGCCATTTTTTGTTTCCTGCTAATGACGGTAAAGTAATTGTAAGGTCGTACTGATCCAGATTTGTTGCAACATAAAAGTCACTGTCAATTTCAAGACCACTCAGCTTAAAGGCAAGGAAGTGATTCATCTTTGCCCAGTCCGGAACCTTAGCATTAATATCATACCACAATATCTCCGGGATTGCATTTGTCTCGTAGGTATCACGGAAAAATTTGATTCTGCTGAAAATATTATGAGATTTACGAAGTTCTATCAACTGCGAAGTAAAGCGGATAAGTCCTTTGTTCTGCTCTGCCAGATTCCAGTTGAACCAGCTGAGAGGGGTATCCTGACAGTAGGCATTGTTGTTTCCATTCTGGGTACGGCGCATTTCGTCACCGCCCAGCAGCATTGGAACTCCCTGAGAAAGAAAAAGATAAACCAGGAAGTTTTTGATTGTTCGCAGGCGTGCATGTTCAATCTTAGGGTTTGTACACTCCCCTTCAAAGCCATTGTTGTAACTGAAGTTGTCGTCGCTGCCGTCGCGGTTGCACTCCCCGTTTTCCTCGTTGTGCTTGCCATTGTAGCTTACAAGATCGTTGAGGGTAAAACCGTCGTGGGCGGTAATGAAATTAATAGAAGAAAGTGGACCACGGCCGCTGTGATTATAGCAGTCTGAGCTTCCGCTTATACGGGTAGCAGCTGCGGTAGAAAAATGCTCGTCTCCTCGCAGGAAGCGGCGGATGTCGTCGCGGAAGCGGCCGTTCCATTCGCTCCAGCGGTTATTAGGACCACCCGGAAAACCGCCAAGTTGATAAAGGCCTGCGCAGTCCCATGGTTCTGCTATGATTTTTGTCTTTGCAAGAATCGGATCATCACTGATGGCTGCAGTAAGACTTGGAAAATCATTTGGAATGGGAGCCCCGTTCTGTGCTCGTGTTAATATAGAAGCCAGGTCAAAACGGAAGCCGTCTACATGCATTTCCAGAACCCAGTAGCGCAGACTGTCCAGAATAAACTGGGCGGTTACCGGGTGATTACAGTTCATGCTGTTTCCGCAGCCACTGAAGTTCATATAGTAATTTTTATCGCTGGCAGGAAGTGAGTAGTAAACATCGTTTTGAAGTCCACGGAACTCAAAAGTGTAGCCGCGCTCGTTACCCTCGGCTGTATGGTTGTAAACAACATCAAGAATAACTTCGATGCCAGCCTTGTGCAGGGTCTTTACCATCTGCTTGAATTCGCGAACTGGACCACCAGGCGAGCGGTCTGCGGCATAAGATGTCTTTGGCGCAAAGAATCCGATTGTACTGTAACCCCAGTAATTTACCAGAGTCTCACCGGTACGCGGATTTGTGTTTGCATTTTCATTTTCATCAAACTCAAAAACAGGAAGAAGCTCTACGGCGGTAACACCAAGCTGGTGCAAATATTCAGCCTTTTCTTCAAAGCCCCGGTAGGTTCCGGCTATTTCCCTCGCCACTCCAGAAGTCTCCGAAGCAGTAAAGCCCTTAAGGTGGGTTTCATAAATTACAGTCTGCTCGAGAGGGCGGTTCAGAGGTCTGTCGCCTTCCCAGTCAAAGCCGTCATCATCAACTACAACGCATTTTGGAAAATCAGAAAGATCCTGAAGCTCACCGCCCATATTGCCGTCAAAGCCCTGCTTCCACTGTTTATTGTAAGAACGGAAAACCGAGCCAGGTGTAAAAGCCTTAGCATAAGGATCAAAAAGATATTTATTGGAATTAAAACGAAGTCCCTTAGGCGGAACGTAAGGTCCATCCACCTTGTAAAGATAGAGCGCTCCCACTGTAAGTCCTTCTATATAGATGTGCCAGATATCGCCGGTTCTGTTTGCATGCGGATCAAAATCAATTACCCTTACCGGCTTCTGGTCGTATTCACTGTCAAAAAGCACAAGGCTCACTTTGGTAGCATCGCGGCTATAAATAGAAAAATTAACACCGCCCTCCGTAAGCACCGCGCCAAAGCCCATAGGCTTTCCGTTATGAACCTTTATATCAGTCATAGTTCTAATATTTTAACACAGGAATGGCAGAAATTCTAGAAATTCCTTATAATCTGTGCTATAAAATCTTTCTCTTTCATATTGTATTTTAGTAAGAAATGCCAAAGAAGATTATCTTCATCTGAATTGTAATATTTGTATACATCCACGGAATAAACGGAATTATTCTTTAATTCGTAGTTTTTAATCAAATATTCAGTTGCATAATTCAATGCTTGTTTATCATCTTGCGTCCAAGATTGAACGGCCTGAAATTTACTGGAATAACCAAATTCTGTTATCATATTCCTATGAACTTCAGACCAGACATAGAATTCATAATCTTCCATTTGCACATCCCAATCTGCAACCTCAATTTTTGCATAAGAAGGCCCAGTAACAGATGATACAATTGAACTTAAATCAAATTCACATAAAAAGAAAACAATAAAAATAATAGCTGCTAATGATGCTAGAGAAGCCAAAAATTTACTTAATATTGATTTTCCTTCTTTTACAGGGGCTATAAGGGGTTGATAAGTCTGGTGTGGTTGGAATTCTGGCTGAGGCTGATAAGTCTGTTGTTGAGGATTATTCTGCTGAGGTTGGTAATTTTGTTGTGGAGGTTCAGAAACGGTCTGAGAATTAACAGGCTCATAATCTCTCTGATCCATTTGTGGATTGTGTTGTGTGGCTAATGTTGGTTCTATAATTGGCTGAACAGGGGTTGAACTTTGCGCAATAGTTTCAAATATTTCTGGTTGTAATGTTTGAGGCTGACTTGAATTACTTCCTTTATTTACTGTAAACCCGCACATTGGACACTTTTCAACGCCATCTGGAATTCGACTACCACAGGCTTTACATTTTCTGGTACTGCCTACTGAAACAGGTTGTAGCTGAGTTTTATTTTGCCCAGATTCATTTTGTATCTGAGTATTAGCCCGAACAAGCTTTGATGCTATGTCAGGTTGAATTTTAGTTCCACACATAGGACATTTTTCAATTCCACTTGGAATTCTATATCCGCAAACCTTACATTTATGTGTTATACCTTCATAAGAACTGTTTACTGATTGTGTATTGTTCTGCACTGTTTCAGAACCTACGGAATAATTCGTCTGTAAAGGGTGCTGTTTTACGATGGATTCGATTTTTGCGCCACACATTGGACATTCCGATATACCTTCCTGTACACGACTTCCACACACTTTACACTTTGCCATATTTATTTCTCCATGAAAGACTTATGATATTTTTTAATGAGTTCTATTGACTTTTCTACAATTTTATTTTCATCCTGGTTTTCCAAATCAAAATACAACCAGCCATCATGAAAATCATATATTCCGTTCTCTGGAAGATTTTCATTCATCAATACATCATTCCTTAAAGCTAGTTGTATCGAAAATCGTTTATTATCATCTTCTGAAAAATAGCAAGGTGAGCAACCTATCCAGATTCCATATAATTTGTTATTATTCCATTCTTTTGAACAAATCAAAGATCCGAATTGATATGCATTCTTTGGAATATCATCACTAGGAAATAATTCAATTTTTGTGATACCTGAGTTTTTTAATTGATTTATTACATCTTCCTTACATTTTTTAATCTTTATCTCGATATTCTCAATTTTTTCCTTTTCTCTTTTCAAAGTATCCAGATCATATTCTAATGCGACTTTATATATTGGAGCACGTTCGTTTAATTTCTGTTGCTCATCAATTTCAACAATAGATTTTAAGTACTGTAATGCTTCATTTACTATCGGAGCAAGTTTTACTAAATCTGACTCATATACCGACAAAAAGAACTTTGACCATTTGATTTTTATTTTATACTTTGTATTAATAGAATCTATTTCTTTTTCATCATAACCATCAGGTAAAAGAAATATTAATGATTTAAAAATTTTTTCTTTACTTTCTAATAATTTAGGATAATCATCAATTTGCGACAGCTGTAGTTTTGTTGTTTTTTTTACTTTATTCTCAATAACAATAAAACATTCATTATTCTCAATTACGATATCTGGTACTATTTTCTTTTGATTTGATTTCGAAAAAACAACCTGTGTTTTTATGTTATGAGTTTTGATTTTATTTAGTAATTCTTTTTTCTCCTTTCGTTGTTCACTTTTGTCTTCTGAAAGAATACATTGAAAAAAAATATCTCTAATACATTTATATTGTAAAAGATTTACTAAGAGTTCTGTAGTTGTATTCTCACAATCCTTAGTTGCAAGTCCTCTAAAAATACTATTTTCACTAACCATTTTATTTTAATATTCTCCAAGTTGTGCAAGATATTCTTTTGCTTCTTTGCTGCCGTGTTCAGCGGCTTTTCTATACCATTCAAGAGAAAGTTCTATATTCTGCTGCACACCTCTGCCATCTCTATAACATTTACCTATTTTACATTCTGCCTCTGGATGCCCCTGTTTTGCTGCAGCAAAAGTCCATTCAATAGCTTTTGCAAAATTCTGTTTTATTCCACAACCTTCATAATCCTGAGGACGGCCATAATAAAGGCTAACTGCATATTGCGCTTCACTAACTCCATATTCTGCTGCATTAAGAAAATACTGAAACGCGTTTTCATGTTTCTGTTCTTTCTGCATTTTAAATCCTTCTTCAAGCAGAAGTTTAGACAAGGGGTCTTTTGCTTCCTTTATTCCGGCACCTATTGCTTTCGATAAGAAATCTATAGCTTCTTTTGAAGACTTCTTCAGGAACATAAGACCAAGTTGATAATAGCCTTCCGGATAACCTTTTTGAGCTGCTTCTTTAAAAGTTCTCTCTGCAAGCATGTTGCCAAGTCCCAATGGAATATCTTTAAAATGCTTGCCCTGATCTACAAGACATTTTGCATTTACATGTTTTTTAAATTCCGTTTCATCAATATCTACAAAACCTGCGAGGGTTATATCATCTCCACTTCCACGTTTGCTGATATCTGGGAGTGAATTTTCAATTTCTTTTACAGCAAGTTTTGCACGAAGTTTTAAATCTGAATCAGCATCTCCTTCATCAGAATCAAAATCATAAGTTCTAAAAAGAGTTAAAACTGTTTCATAAAAAGAAAAGAGCTGCTCTTCATTTGCAAAACTGTTTGCAATTCCATCTGTAGAACACAGAACGGCATCTATTTTATGATTTCCAAATGCAATTCGAAATTCATTTTGAGCATCATCATCACATAAAGAAGTTGTCTGATTCAGAAAATTACATTCATCTTCTGGCACAGGCATAAAAAATCCTTTATCTGTATGAATGGCAATATCTCCATCACCAATCTGCAATGCAAACCAGAAATCCTTCGCTGAAACAAAACATAAAAAGGTTGCCCCGTAAATTGAATACAAATCTTGGCCCTTTTTATATCGCTCAACTGCGTTCGGATCATCAATTGCTAAAAAGTTGAATTCAGTTTCTGTTATCGGTTTTTCAGCAAGATCTGTATCTATTAATGCTTTCCACTCTTTCAAAAGTTCTGGAATCAGAACCTGAATTGTCTCTTTACTTAGTTTTCCAGCAATCTTGTCTATGTAAGATGGTAATATCTTTCTAATTGAAGAAATTGCAAACTCTGCGCCGTTTTCACTTCGAAAATATGGAGCCCCTCCATGTCCATCACATACAACTACTAGACAAAAAGGGGTTTTATGAGAATCTGAGGCATGAAAATGACACGAAAGAGATTTATCCTGACAAGGAAATTTTCTTCCGATTTTTATATTTTCTTCGCGCTCTTCTTTCTTTATGTGATTTGCGCCCTGTATTGATTTTGCAAAATTACAGCGCAAAACTTTTTGCGAAACTCCCAAACTTACCAACCTTCGTCTATATTTTCTTCTGGATCAATTTCCTGCATTTCTGCCTGAATCTGTTCAGCGACCTGCTGCTGTTTAGCTTCATGTCCAGTTCCATCACCGGCTTTTGCACTTCCTATCTTTGATGATGTAACAGAAACAAAACGAATCATTCGCTTCATCATTGCTTTTCCCATAATTGGAATTACGAGTTCTTTGTTTCCGGTAAACTGTGCCAGAACATCATTATCAGCATCCTGCCCGATTGAAAACGCAATTTTAATAGCAGCTCCAAACCATTTATTCTGTTTAAGAGTTGCAAGTGCACTCTGGAAATCATCTGTAGGGCCACCATCACTCATGAGGATGATTACAGGTGCAAAATTACCAACTTTATCCTGTAAGAAAGAATCTCGGTCAAGCTTTGCATTCAGCTCACGGCAAGCCTCGCCTAAATCTGTAGTTCCACCTGCTTCAAGATTCTGCCAACGGAATGTATCCAAATCCTGTGGAATTGGAGTTACCCATTCTGTACCACTGGCAAAATCAAGTACAGCAATTTTTATAAGTGCATCTGCATTGTTATTTGAAATCTCCTGTATATCCGGAAGCATTTCTCGCATTGCATCATTTAGGCTGGCAATTTTATCTCCGTCCATACTTCCTGATGTGTCAATCAAGAAAAACATAATCATTGTCTTTCTTGGAATTTCTGTTGCTTCTGAAAGAATACCCATTTTATTTCTCCTGTTAAATTATTTCGCCTTCGGCAGTGCCGAATAATATTTTCAATCCCCTTGCAAGGGGAATTACTTTTCCAGTCTCACATACTTCTTCTTTTCCCTGAGGTGTATGCTTTACCCATGGCTTTTTTCCTAAATTTTTTAATCCCCATATTGAAGGATTATTTTTATTTTGAATAACTTCACCAGAAGCATTCCCCAGACTTTCCATAGCTATTTCAACACTGTCATCAATCTGATATTGAAAAATATTTCTTCCAGGCTGCAGGATTACATCTCCATTTCTTAAGCGAAGGACAGGAGGTCTGTCAAAAGTTTTATCACAATTAATGCACTGACACTTTTCTTGCTGTGTATCAAAAAAAGTTTCCTCTCCACAGTATGGACATGTTGCAATTTCGGAACGAAGTAAAGCCAGTTCTTTTAACCATGTTTTTTCCATGATTCTATCTTCACGGCCATTACCGTTATTTTGCATCAGTTCATTTGAAAAAGCTTTAATAAATAGATTCTGAATATGTTCTGGATAAATCTGCCAGAATAAAAGTGCATTTCTATGAATCTCAGGATTCGGTCTATTTGTTTCATTATCCGGATCAAAAATAAAAACAGGATCCAGACAGTACAGATTCATTTCATTTTTTGCAGGATCTATATGATTGTTATCTTTTAAGCCGTCAAGAGGATGACTTTTGCACAAAAGCATAAAAAGAACTACTGCAAGAGAAAACCTGTCTGAAAAGGTATCAGGTAACTTTGTTGAATTGACAACCTCAGGAGCCATATATTTTGGTTTGCCCTGAATACCAAGATTCCATCCATCTGGGGCAATATTATCATTATCACAAATTAAAATGTCACCAGACTCGGGATTAATGAAAAAGTTTCCATCATTCAAATCCTGGTAACTTAAGCCCAGATTATGAAGTTTTCTGAAACTGGCAGTAATCTGCAAGGCTGCATTAACTATTGCTGTAAAGCTCTTAAATTGAACTCTATTTAATAGAAATAAATCAAAGTCTTTATACTCAGAAGCCCGTAATTCCATTACATATCCAAAATATTTTTCTTCCTGGATTTCTGTAATAGCAATAGGCCATAAGAAAGTTGGAGCAGGACTCCCCTTCTGAATATTCCGTTTTATATTTTCATAAAACTGTTCAGTACTATCTCCAACACCTTTAGAATACCATTTAAGAGCACACTCTTTATCCTGATATAAAACCTTATAAACGATTCCCTGTCCTCCCTCTCCAAGGACCTCTTTTACAAGGATTTCTTCTCCACTTATTGTTTTAAGAGAAGAATTTGGTTTTAGTCTTGCCATTAGTAACCGCCTCCAGAAACCGAATCCCATCCGCCATTAGTAACAAGGCCTTTAGTTCCACACCAAGGGCAAGTAGATTCAGTTTCTCCTTCATAACAGTAAATTCTTCTACAAAAACTGCATTGAATTAATGACGTACTCTTACAATGTGGACAACCTGGATATGCTGGATCATCTTCCATATTCGATAAATCCATTTCAGCCTGAAAATTCTCGCGCTCCGCAACATCCTGCTTCATTGGAAAAGACCATGTTTTAAACCAGATATCTCCACGACGTTCTATTCGAATACCATAAAGAGACTTTGTCTGCTGACACATTGGGGTTATTACAATTGCTATTTTTTTCATCTAGAAACCAAATAAACCTTTACCAAAATCTAATAAATTCTCTCCTACACTCTTAAGTTTTTCTTTGCGTAAATACCGATTGTAGGCTTGATTTACCTGTTCCTTTTCCATTTCTAATTCAGTTCCAGAAATGATTGTATTACCCATTTGTACCTCAATTAGTTTTTCACATCCTAATATAACGCTTCCCAGACTAGCTCTATAAATTATTTCATCCGAGTCACCTATCAATTCTGTGTATGTAACATTGTTTCCTAAAATAATTAATTTCTTTAAATTCTTACAAAAAGAAAAAGCTTCCGCGCCAATTTTATTTACAGAATTCGGTATAATTACAGTCTCAAGAGATTCACATCCAGAAAAGGCACCTGATTCTATTTCTATAACAGAATCAGGAATTTTTATTTCTTTTAGATTTTTACAACCGGAAAAAGTCTTACTTTCAATTATAGAAACTGTATTTGGTATATTTATTTCTTCCAAATTTTCACAATATTGAAAAGCAGTACCCCAGATTCTTGAAACAGAATCTGGTATTATTAACTTCACTAAACTTTTACAACCACTAAAAGCGGTTGGACCAATTTCTAAAACTGAATCTGGAATTTTTACATCCTTTAATTTTTCGCAACAGGAAAATACCATGCTGCCGATTATTGTAACAGAGTTAGGAATTGTAACCATCTCCAATTGTGTACATCCAGGAAAAGTCCAACTTAGACTTTTAATCGATTCAGGAATAAAAACTTTTCTTATACCTTCACAATTTTGGAATGCATGGCTATGGATTTCAACAAAAATTTTAGGAATTACAATTTCTTTGATGTTTGATTCATTTTTAAATCGAATTAATTCAAAAAATCCATTCTTTTCTTCATATTCAAATGCATCCAAAGGTGTTTCTGGTAAATTGCAAGAAACTTTTTGAATGTTATTTTGAGAAGGGCTAACCATTGTTAATTGAGATGTTTTTAAATTCTTCTCTGTGTCTTGTTTTGCACCACACTCATTACAAAACTTTGCATTCTCTGGTAAAACAGCTCCACATTTTATACATTTGTTTCCCTGTAGATTCTGACTCTGTGTTTCTTTATTCTTTTTAGCTGCTTCTTTTATATCAACACCACAGTTTGGACAATACCTATGTTCTCCTAAAATCTGGGCTTTACAAGATGGACAAAAATACTTAGCTATATTTAAATCCGATGATATTTCACCTGCTACAGTGCTTCCTGCTTCTGCACCACACATTGGACATTTTGCTACGTTTTCTGAGAGACGAAATCCACAAACCTTACATTTAGCCATTTATTGCCTCGCTATTTAAAAATATAAAACGGTTGTTTTGAAGATATAAAATATCCGTACAAAACAACCGATTACTTCTTTTATGAGATATTTGAATTGTGTTGATTTTATGCAGTCTTGAAAAAGTAGATTTATGACCGATGACCGATGACCGATGACCGATGACCGATGACCGATGACCGATGACCGATGACCGATGACCGATGACCGATGACCGATGACCGATGACCGATGACC